>Ga0307515_10002432_pt1 | contig 40595 bp, 37 predicted proteins | sample 17_EM_MG_FD_194513 | JGI IMG/M metagenome (GOLD analysis project Ga0307515, IMG submission 194513) | Populus trichocarpa ectomycorrhiza microbial communities from riparian zone in the Pacific Northwest, United States - 17_EM | ecosystem: Host-associated > Plants > Roots > Unclassified | place... | reverse complement strand
AACAAGACCGTTTGGTCCTTGATATGATCCCTAGCCTTGACAGGTCCCTTCTAGTCTTACCAGCAGCCTTTCACCAGAAGTCGGCTCTAAGTTCTAGCCACGAGCAGTCGTTCACATGGTCCAACATTAGCTCTTCGATAGGGCAGTCTATGCCGTCCCAGTCAGATCTGTACACTACAGAAAGCGCATTCTACCCTATCTTTCCCTTTACAGAAGGTACGGTGAAAGCCGGCGGCGGCAAGTTTTATTGGGGAGAGATTTTGATGGGGCCAGTTATTGGTATATGAGCTTATACGGGAGGATATCGTCTTAAAACTAGAGGCTAGGGTTGATGGCCAAGGCGAAGGCGAAGGTGTTGGTGGAGGGGATGCAGCTGGGCATGGCGGGAGCGGCGATTCAGTGGGGTAGTGTGGAGTTGGAGAACGAGAGTGTAATGAAGGCTGCAAAGGAGGCTGTGGCAGCGGAGAGAAAGGATTCGAGTCGTCCGTAAAAGAGGTCTGTTTCTTTTTCTTTCTCTTCCCTTCCTCGCTGCAGTCATCGCCCACGTCTTTGGAGCCATTTTGAGGATGAGCTAGGAGTTAGCGCGGCCACTACGGACTACCTTATTTTATGGGTTACGCAGCTCTCCCTAAGGCATTTGGGAAGAGAATATTTAGTATATAAGATAAATAAAGACCCTAGAAATATGCTTTCTTATAGAGTGAAACTAGTATAAATGCGGAGCCGGTTAAGCTGTATAAGCAATGTAAATAGATGGTATGAGCAGAACTCCGATAAGTCGTAGAGGTAAAAGCCTCGTAAGTCTGCGTTTCGTTCCTGTGCAACGCGGCGTGCGCATACCGACGCCCTGCCGATACTGAAACTGGTTACTTGGACATCGAATTCGTCCCAGAGGAACAGGGCCGTCTCGCCTCGGCCCAGTGGGGTTTTTCGGTCACACAATGCACTCAACATGGGAGGTGCGACGCTTCTGGGCCATCCGACCCTGTTCGGGGCACCTTGGTGGTCCCAAAGCATCGAAGGTTCGTTCGAATCGTTCGAATCGAGCGCATGCTGCAACGAGCAATCCTAGCCACTTGGGCATTACGGAGTGACTTATTGAGGATCATGTCTCGAATCTGCTCATGCTGTGAAACAGCAAGATTTGGTGCCTGTCGAGTACAGTTGTGTATGGCACGCAGCAAGTAAGTCGAGGACATAAGATGGCGCGGTGTTAGCGCCAAGACCAGCCCAAAGGTCCGTGCGGAGAAACTTTCTTGAAGCAGAATGGAGGAAGCCAATTTCGGTTGTGACAGTAGCAAATTGAGCGGATGCAGTTTCGTAAACAGTTCCGTGAAAACGATGATGCCTTTTGCGAGTGCGATGGTGCAAGGCGGGAGTGTGCGTCCTTGGGGCGCAAATGCGGCGCGATGTGGAGCTTGGCTGGTGTCAAGCGTCCCGGGGCTTGTGCTTGCGAGCGCCACCATCTTGGGTTCCGCCCAAGAACGGGTCCGCATTCTAACCTGGGGTGGACCATGTAGTTACAAGTCATCGCACAAGCAATAGTTGCTGCCATACGCAACCCTACCACCCCTGTCAATGCACTGTCGGAAGCCCCAAGGACCTTCCCAAACACGTGGGGAAGAAGAGCATTCAGCGCCCATTCAATCCGCTGCAACTGCCGCACGGCACGTTGGAAAGCCCACAGGGAGGCCGATCCCTGCTCAAGCCCTCTCTTAGGGCTCTCGCGAGCGGCACTAATGCGGCGCGATCCTGCAGCTTGGCACGGGGGACATGCGGTGCAACTCCATAACTTGGAGCTATGAAAGCGCTTTGCCGGCAAGGCCGACTTGGATAGATATCCGTGTTGCTTCATGGCTTCTGGAACAAGCGCCTCTTCTTGTACGTAGGGGGATCTGCTCTGCTTCTTTAGCTTCGCCCGGGAGGCGCAATGCTTCTCTTGCTAATCTGGAAAGCTTATTGCCATTTGGAGCATTAAGCGGGCTGCTCAACCATGGAACCCTATTCGAGGGTAGCTTCAAGCTCTTTTTCGCCTGTCCCTCAGCCTAGCTTTTATTTGCTCCGATCAAATCCTGCCTTACGCTAGTTTACACCATCCTTCAGCCAGACTTGACCGTGAATTTCTACAAAGCACCACGCCTCCCCCATCTATTCTTGCGCCACTACGACTGTTCGACAAAGCCGTTCCTGTCCCAACCCTTCATTCCAAACCAGCCCGTACACGAGTGGAAACCCTCGTTGCGCGCTCATTTTCCTCACCGTCTCAAGTCAAATTCGGTGGTTAATGTTGCCAGAAGCCAATAGTCGCAGACCTTTCTATTACACACCTCTGAAACAGTCCATCCGCTCGATAAAATGGCGTTAGATGTCGGAGTAAAGGGCGAAAAGTTCGATTCGTCTGAAAAGCAATTCTCTGGTCCTGGTCATGATCCAGAAAATCACACTGGCCGTCGCATGAGCCGCATCGACAAGCCCTTGGACTCTGATACTGACAGCAGTCTCAGTGTGGGAAAGCAGATTGAGATGGAAGCATCAAACGCCATCAAATACAGAAGTTGCAGTTGGCCGAAGGTGTGTCTTGATATACTACATTCTATTCCAAACTGTACGCCGAATCGCATTTCGCCATTGCTCCACATGACTGTGGTGATATTTCACTAATATTTAACATATAGACCGCCGCCTTACTCTTTGCTGAATACATCTGCTTGGCTATCATGTCATTCCCTTATTCCTACTCAGTTTTGGGTCTCGTTCCTGGGCTGATTTTGACCGTTGTGGTTGCTGCTCTGGTGCTCTATACATCCTTAGTTGTCTGGTAAGATTGAAAAAGATCTAATGAAAATAGCCGAGAAACTAATTCACCGCAAGGGAATTTTGCCTTCGCCATCCAGAAGTCAGAGATGTCTGTGACATCGGACAGATGCTGTTCTGGAATAGCAAATGGGCGTGGTGGTTCACGGCTGTTATGTTCGTCCTGAATAACACTTTCATCCAGGTAGGCTATCCAGAAAATATCTTACACTGCATCAGTCGGATTAAGGATGTTGCAGGGCTTCCACTGCCTGGTCGGTGCCAAATATCTGAACACCATGTCGAACCACAGCGTGTGCACCATCGGATTCTCTGCAATTATAGCGGTTGTCTCGTTCATTTGCTCCATGCCTCGAACCTTTTCAGCACTTGCCAGAATTGCTACGTTTTCCGCGTTCTTCACTTTTGTTTCGGTTTTACTGGCAACAATTTTTGCTGGTATCGAACCTCATCCTAAAGGCTACCCGAAGTACGGAGAACCTGTTGTGCTAGCCGTCCCTGCTGCAGGCACAACATTCGCGGCGGGTATGAATGCATTCATGAATATCAGCTATACCTTTATCGGGCAGATCACGATTCCCAGCTTCATCGCGGAGATGAGGAATCCCAAGGATTTCCCGAAAGCTCTGTGGGCTGTTACTATTGCTGAGGTTATCCTTTTTAGTCTGGTTGGATCCATTGTATATGCCTACACTGGAACTAACTACAACACGGCTCCCGCTTTTGGTTCTCTTGGTAACGAGGTCTATTTGAAGGTCTCTTTCTCCTTCATGATCCCGACCCTAATCTTTTTGGGTGTACTATACGCCTCCGTATCGGCCAGATTTGTCTTCTTCCGCTTATTTAGTGGATCCAATCACATGGGTAACCACACCATTGTTGGGTGGGCGTCGTGGGCAGGAATATTGGCCTGCACTTGGATCCTAGCCTTCATCATCGCTGAGGTCATTCCGTTCTTTTCTGATCTCCTCTCGCTGATGAGCTCGCTGTTCGATTCATTCTTTGGGTTTATCTTTTGGGGAGTTGCCTATTTGAGGATGCGACGGGCAGACCACGGACCTAACTTTTGGAAAGTGCGGGGAATAAGAGGATTTGCTGGATTTATTGTTAACATCATCCTCTGCATCATCGGCCTCTTCTTCTTGAGTGCTGGTACATATGTAAGTGCTCTACTTCATTTACCATTACTGACAAATCTCTAATCCCTTTCTCTCAGGCTTCTGTACAGAGTATCATTGACGGATACCACACCGCTGGCTTTGGAGGACCATTTTCATGTGCCTCGAACGGTATTTGAAGTATCTCCCTTCTCAGGCTCCGGCAAGCAATTCCTACTAAGGCTACTGGAATGCCATGAATGAGATAATAAATTGAAGCATAAATCTGATTGAGCTCAACGATATATGAAGTGTCCATAAATGTGATATGTTGTGTTCTTAGAAACTGCTAAACTTCTGATCCCACATGCAACTGACGTCTTCGCTCGCTTCTCTTGCAACACCAAAACCTAGTCCTCACGTATAAACAAACATTGCTAACTTTAGCACTGCCATTGCATGAACAACCACCCCTTCCTCTCACTTTTTGAGTGTATGCACACTATGTCAAATCTTATTGACTTCAGCCAGCCGAGCTTCTGGCGTAAGTACCTCAACTCATCGTAACTTCAGCTACTGCAAGCCTCTGACCGCTAATAGTATCCGCGGCTTCAATTGTGTTCAACCCGACATTCTGGAAGTATATATAACCTCCCAAATTATCTTGGAAGCACCGAGCTAACATTTGAGTGCAGTATCGCAGCCCGTCAAGGTACACACCAACCATGAGATCGGCGCAGGCAAAAGCAATTTCCATCCCATCTCTGACCAAACCTCGTCAAATATAGAATACCACAATAAAGCCCTCACAAAGCTGCTCCGAGGGAACTCGCTCTACGGCTGCTACGCCCTCGGTGCCGTAATTTTCTCGCTGGGAATATTCAGAGATGTGCTGTGCGTAGCTGCCTTGACCCTCTCCGACCAACCCAGAATAAATCCCACACGAAGCTCCGAAACACTGAATCGCACAACTTTCCCCTTCCACACCCTCCGCCACCCCGCTCCGGCCTGGTTTTCCAGCAAACCCTCAAGCTAACCAGCCCCCCTCCTTAGCTACGAGCGCGCTCTGCGCGCCCAGCCCGCACACCCCCTCCTGCAGCACCCAGCCGTGCACCTAGCGTCCTACGGCCTCTTCCTCAGCGGCAACATCCTCGTGCTCTCGTCCATGTGGGCGCTGGGGCTGACCGGCACGTACCTGGGCGACTACTTCGGGATCCTGATGGACGCGCCGGTGACCAGCTTCCCGTTCAACGTCACGGCGGCGCCCATGTACCACGGCAGCACGCTCAGCTTCCTGGGTACCGCGCTGTGGAGCGGGAAGCCGGCGGGGCTGGTGCTGACGGGGCTGGTCGCGGTCGCGTATGCGGTCGCCAGGACGTACGAGGAGTGAGCTGTTCCCTTTTTTTCTCTTCTGGTTTTGGGTGAGGAGCCTTGCTGACATACGTGCGTGTGCAGTCCTTTCACGACGGAGATATACGCGAAGAGAGAGCGGGAGAGGAAAACTGGAAAAAAGACGACGTAGTCTTAATGGAGCTCGCATCATATAGGGTATGATAGGTTCTATGAGATACAGGGGGTTGAGGAGTCTGTTGGGAGCATAACGGAGCATGGTGGCGTACGTTTTAGATGTGTTTTCATTCAACATATCATGGTAGCGGTGGCGTTGCGGGTATTCAACTGCCTCCGCATTTTGGGGATGTAAAAGTTGCATTTAAGTCCATGTGTTGCTTTAGCAAAGGGTTGGGAACGTTTTACTTTTGTTCACAAAAGCTAGTCAACAAATAATCTCTCGATTAACAAAACACCATCGCTAAAGTTGCTTGGAGTGAGTCAGGCTGTTAGTCTAACTATCCTAAGTGGGAGAGGATATTAACGACGTCTTTCTCCCAACTATAATAAGAATCTGCCTAAACAGACGACTACTTGCAGCATAGAGACGAATAGTAGTAAAAAACAACTGTAGGCCAATGCCTTCACCATAATCTAACCTCCAATAATCGGCAATAAACATCCTACTCCTGCTCCTCAGGGGCCTCCTCATCATACTCCTCCTCACCCTCAGAGACTGAAGCCTCCTGGTATTGCTGGTACTCAGAGACCAAATCATTCATGTTGCTCTCAGCCTCGGTAAACTCCATCTCGTCCATACCTTCACCAGTGTACCAATGCAAGAAGGCCTTGCGACGGAACATAGCAGTGAACTGGTCGCCAACACGCTTGAAGAGCTCTTGGATGGAGGTCGAGTTACCAACGAAGGTGGACGACATCTTAAGGCCGCGTGGGGGAATGGAGCAGAGAGCGGTTTGAACGTTGTTAGGGATCCACTCGACGAAGTAAGAGGAGTTCTTGTTCTGGACGTTGCGCATCTGGTCTTCGACCTCCTTCATGGAGACCTTGCCACGGCTGTGAAAATAATATTAGTATTTTCTAGGAAGCGGTAGGCCTTGGAGTGGCTGCAAACTTACAAGATGGCAGAGCAGGTCAGGTAGCGGCCGTTCCTAAAGTCAGAAGCAGCCATCATGTTCTTGGGGTCGAATATCTGCTGAGTCAATTCTGGGACGGTCACAGCACGGAAAGAGTATGCGCCACGGCTTGTAAGAGGAGCAAAGCCGACCATGAAGAAGTGAAGGCGAGGGAATGGAACCATGTTGACAGCCAATTTCCGGAGATCGGAGTTGAGCTGACCGGGGAACCGCAGGCAGGTGGTGACACCAGACATAACTGCTGACACGAGGTGGTTGAGATCGCCGTACGATGGATTGTTAAGCTTGAGGGTCCTCATGCAAATGTCATAAAGAGCCTAATCCGATTAGCATGTAACTAATGATTTCTCGGAAGATACATACCTCGTTGTCGATACAGAAGGTCTCATCAGAGTTCTCGACCAATTGGTGCACGGAGAGGGTAGCGTTGTACGGTTCAACAACGGTATCCGAGACCTTGGGAGAAGGCACAACGGAGAAAGTAGCCATCATGCGGTCTGGGAACTCCTCACGGATTTTGGAGATGAGCAGGGTACCCATACCGGCACCAGTACCACCACCAAGAGAGTGAGTGATCTGGAAACCTTGTAGACAGTCGCAGCCTTCGGCCTCACGACGCACTACATCAAGGACCTGGTCTACCAATTCCGCACCCTCAGTGTAATGACCCTTTGCCCAGTTGTTACCGGCACCGGATTGCCCGAAAACAAAGTTGTCAGGGCGGAAAAGCTGACCAAAAGGACCGGCGCGAACCGCGTCCATGGTGCCAGGCTCCAAGTCAACAAGGACTGCACGAGGAACGAATTTGTTGCCAGACGCCTGTTGAGGTTAGAATGATGTGAAATTTACAGCCGGCATTCAGGACAAACATACCTCATTGAAGTAGACGTTCATTCGCTCCAGTTGAAGGTCAGAGGTACCGTTGTAACTGCACATCATGAGCGAGAATTTTGCTTAGAAAATTGTTGGGCTGCAAAAATTTCATTTAACTTACACGCCAGAGCCATCAAGACCGTGCTCGCCAGAGATTGTTTGCCTAATTGTTCAAGCAAGATTAGTATGAATGGTAAATATTGCTGCGAGTGTTGAATGAGTACACACCAGAAGGCAGCGCCAATTTGGTTGCCCTGCAAACAGTCAGTGCTCTGAGTAGAAGATTAAGCCTGGGAATCCTTACACATTGGCCAGTCTGAAGGTGGACCTATGTGCACAAACATTTGAAGTTAGCCACTGCTCTCTCTATGTTGTTGTGGTGCCTGAGCCAACGCGGGGCAATCAGGGGACACGCGAAAACACTGATTGTTGTGGGTGTGGAAACGTACGATTTCGCGCATTCTGTTTGAGGCAGGTTGTTTTCTAATGGTGTATTCGGGAGCTGGGGATGGCGAGGAAGCTGGTCAAGAAAGCTGTTGAGTGGATGGGGGTGGAGAAGATGAGAGGTCGTGGAGCGGCGGTGTGAAGAGGGATGTTGTGGGCAGGACGCTCGGCCTTTTCAAGGGTCAAGTCAAAACACATTGACACCGTGCACGCCAATCCCAATTTGGTCACGTCGGGGAAACTACAACCGTGAATTAATGGGTACAAGTAGAGATACTTATGTACTCAAACTGCTTCTGAGGTGTTGTTAAGGAACCTCTATTATTCAGGCAACGGAGCCTATGCCAGCATTGGCGATGCTCAATTCTATTGGAAAAGGTCTCTAGGCTAAGACAGGAATCCCGTAGAAAAGGACTGTGAGGTGCTACACATCGTTTCGTAACTCATTCATGCAAATACAATCTGGTTCCCCTGCATACCGAACCACCATGCCGGGTGATATGCAGCATTTAAATTAATCCTACAAACTCTTCTTGACTGACCCATTTTGCACTTTTCTAGAGGAATTTTCTCGTTTTACTACTACTGGTAGTGATAATAGATGAGGCCATATCATTTCGTAATCGTCCTGTCTGTAGTTCAAGCAATGGCGAAGCCAAATACCCCACATGATATAAAAGTATGCGCCAATGCCCGTCATGAGATGCCTTGGTGTTACAGTCAATAGGAGAACCTACTAAAGGCAGGAGGAAAGAACTCACCACCAGCCATGGCCCTCAAGAAGAATTCCCCATGGCAGGCCCACCTGCCGTCTCCAACGCCTTATCGTGGGGCAGAACTCATTGTCCAGTGTCCAGATAGCAAACCCACCCAAGAAAATGCTCAAGCCACATGCGATCATCTTCCACATTTTACTTATAATGTCCTTGTCCCTCTGGTCTTGTCTGTCATGCTCCCTTTTGACAGCTCCGTTTTGATGAGGTTCTGTGCGGGCCCTCTCCTTTGCGCGGAAAGAAGGTCTTATGTTTACTTCCATAACCCACATGCTTCGGAACAACACAATTGCTGTTAAGAGTGCGTACATGTTTTGGTGGAAGGCAGGATCTTGTAAGTAGTGATAGTACAAGGTAATAAATAGCGCCAATGACACCAAGAACATGCCCAGAAATATAGAGTACTGTTTTGATTTCCCGTAGGAGAATGTGGCATAAAACATAAGGCAGGTAGTGTATATCATGGATAATTCGTCGACAAGCTGCATCGGGTCTATAGTCTCGCGACACATCAGAAATGTATCCAGCTGAGGCAGCTCGTTGATTGTAGTTGAGAACGTACATTTTAAAGTGGTATGGAAAAGAAAGCTCCCAGTCCCCACCAGCAAATATCCAAAGAACGTAACGAGAAATATTCTATCATGCCCGTTTTTCAAGCAATTGTTGATGCCCTTGACAGCAAGGTACATGAATAAGAGATTTGTAAGGGTATTTACGATTTCGGCGGAGTAGATAGTCGCATAATAATCCTGACGGCGGTTAGAATGCGCGCACATAAACGAGATTGATTGAACGGAGGTGTACCTCTTCACACCAATTTAACGTTGATGTCACCGGAGACCACCGTCCTTCCCTTGATGGAGGATAGGGTATGGATGGAAGCCATGATAATACACTTTCTGCCATGCTGTATTAAGAAGTAAGTTCGGGAAACAGAATTGAGTCAACGTCGCGTTCTGGAGAGTGGGCTGCTGCGAAGACCGGGAACGGGCGGAAGTATGGATGGAGTGGCAGACGCACTTCAGTAAGCCATTCTATTCCTAAAGTGTAGCAATAAGTGATAGTTAGGCAACTTGGAAGCTTGACAGGAAGTGGAAGTAGTTCATGTGAAGAGAAACCGCTTCTTTATGCCACTCTCTCGTCATCCTTGCCGAGGTAGCTTGGCGCGCCCAGTGCATCTTTTATTGCCCGCAACCGGGTTTCGAAATCCAATCACATTGTAGCACATCCTCTCTGGGATTGAAAAGCCGTGCATTTAGGCCCTCACCTGGTTTGTTGCGGCATCTATCATCGAAGCTTGTTCGCTGTCAGCCCGTAACCCGTCCACATGTCGATTCCGAACGAGGCACTGCAGAAGGTGAGCAGAAAGGCCCGTACCGTCCCGCCTCATATGCATCTGACCTTCTTTTCCTACTTAGCTGCTGCAGGAGATTGAGCAGAAAGCGAGTTTCTCTCAGCAGCAGATTGGCATAGTCAAGGCCCAGATTGCAGCAAAGAATCGGGAGGGTCGGATCCTGCAGCTGACGTCGAGTGAAGTTGCGTCGCTTCCAGAAGAAACGAATGTCTACGAAGGTGTTGGAAAGATGTGAGCCTAGTCTCCAGACTACTAGATGTCCCAATTTGTCTGACTGGCCCCACCTAGGTTTGTATGGAATCCCTCAGCAGATGTGAAGCAGAGGCTGGCAGCAGAGAGTGAGGAGCTGAAGTCTGATGCATCGAACCTGGAGAAGAAGCTGCATTACCTAGAGACGACATACAAGAACAGCCAGCAAAGCATTGAGCAATTATTCCGGTCTGGCGGAGGTTGATGGAGGAGTTGTGCTCGACTCGCAACTAAATGTCTCGGATAGTTCTCTGAAAGTCTCTACTAGGTACAGAACTAGCATATCGGGCAGTCTCGAGAATATTCACTAGATACAGAACTGCGATTATGAGCCACCGGCAAGGAACTGGGGACAGGATATAAGCAGTGATTAGTCTCTCAAATTTCTCGAGCTACGAATTTCCACATCAATGCATACTTGTGGCCCCCACCAGCAATGACAGCGCACCACAAAGACTGAACCTGGTCGTTTAACGCTTATGATGCAGACCCCCTTTCTGTTGAGAAATTTGATTTCTGAGCGGCTGAAAAGCCTGAGATCGCTCTTCCCGAGTTTGCTGGGACGTGTTTGACAGCTGAATGAAATGTGGAGTCTTCCCGCAGTATGGCGTCCACAAATCGCTCCACGTCGCCGCCTGCCGAGAGACTCCAAAATATGCCGTGCGAGAGTGGTCACGATGATTTTGAAGGGTCACGCAGCTTGTTTTAAGAAGCGCTCTCGTGGCCGCCCTGCCGACGTCGCAAAGCAGACGAAATTGTTCGTTGTCTGCATGCCCAAACACAGCTGTCGATCGGTGTGGCTGGAGAGACCAAGAGCGCTTTGCCGCCCGAGGCCGGGGCAGTTAGCAGACAGGGCGGTCTCGCATCGCACAGAAATAGATGCCATAGCCAACCCCCTCCCGCGAGTCAGCTTTTCGCGAGTAGAAACACTTGTAGAGAAACCGCGCGAACGTCCTTGAAACAGAAAGCAACTTGGGCTTAAAAATCAGCGGCAACTGACAGGTTCGTGGTGGTGTATCAGCTTTGTCATGGTATTCTACGCGGGCGCATCAGGGCTGCATGCATGCATGGGGCCTTGCCTCACGCCAGAAGAGGTAAGTGTGACCTGCACGCCGCACATAAGTTCTGGCGGAGGCCCAGCGTTGCCTGATGACCGTCAAGTCAGTCTCGCACTCCTGGCCCCCAAAAAGCTGCTGTCTTTTCAGTCAAGTCACTTGTTCTCTTCCCAGCTTATCACGCTCACCTTACGTTATTCTCTTGCGAATCCTGATCTTCAGCCTTCCGTCCCGATTCCACCCCACTTTCCTCCTTCAGCGAACCTTCCCATCCAGCTAGCACTGAACCGTCAACTACCGGACAAGCCTATTCCTCCAAATCCTTCCTTCTCTGTGATCTCTCTCTCGGAGTAACCTGCTACACTCCTCTCTTTCCCCTGCCGTATTGCCCACCATGCCGCCGCCAGACTTTTGGGACGAGGAGGACGAGTGGTACTCTTCAACCGACAGGGTTGTGGGCGGTGCCCGCCATGTACGACCAAACCCGCCTCTACCACCACGTCGCCCTCGTATAGACGATTACGGACGTCGAAGTGACCGCTTCCTCGCTCCCGAGACAAGCGGCTTTACGACCTCTCTCCACCGCACGCGATCTCAGGGCCACTCGCCTGCACCCAACGTAACCATCTATAATACTCTCGATAATGATGCCAGCCCACATTTGCGTTCAGACCCGCACGTGCGCTCAGAGGCACGCAGCCGGGGAGCGAGCCCGCTGCCCAGCCCCCGCGGCCGGTTTGACGATCAATGGGCAGTGGCAGAACAATTGTCAGAGCTCAAGCAGGAGGTGGCACGGGGACGGCGATCTCGCTCGCAGTCCCGAGGAGGACACCACCGCCGTGACTCGTCTCCAGGGTATGAACAGTGGCAGCTTCAGGTTGCTAACGAGCGACTCAGGGAGGCGGAGGAACGCCTAAATCAGGAAAAGAAGGAAGAACTTCTCAAGAAGAGGATGGAACTGAAATACCTTAAGACTCAAAGAGAACGCGATGATGAGGAGGCACGCATTAAGGCCGAGGAAGACCGATTCGCGAAACAATTGGAGCTCAAGTACATGAAAGATCAAAGAGAACGAGAGGAGGAAGCTGCGCGTATTAAGCATGATGAAGAACTTTATGAAAAGAAATTGGAGTTGAAATTACTAAAAAGCCAGAAAGACCGGGACGACGAAGCCGCACGTATTAAGCATGATGAACAACTTTATGAAAGGAAAATGGAGTTGAAATTACTAAAAAGCCAGAAAGAACGGGACGAGGAAGCCGCACGTATCAAGCATGAGGAAGAACATTACGAGAGGAAAATGGAGCTGAAATTACTAAAAAGCCAGAAAGACCGCGAAGATGAAGCAGCACGTCTTAAGGCGGAGGAAGAACGTCTCAAGAAAGAGTGGGAATTCAAGCAGGAGAGGGAAGAGAGGAAGAGGGAGCGGCAAGCAAAGGAAGCCGAGGAGGAGCGCAAGAGGATCATTGCCGAGAATACCTTAAAGCTTGAGAAAGCGGAAAGAGAGGCGAAAGAAGCTCGCCAGAGGGCCGTTGACGAATACAACGCGAAGAAGGCAAAGGAAGAAAAGGAAGCGAAGGAGGCGCGAGACAGAGCTATCGCCGATTATGAAAGAAAGAAGTCTGAGGATGCGCAGAAAGCCAAAGAGCAGAGGGATATATTGATCATGCAGCTCAAGATGGAAGAGGACAAGAAGAAGGAAAGGGAAAAGAGAGAATGGGAAGAGTTTCTCCGCAAACAGAAGGACAAAGAAGAGGAAGAGAAGGCTAAGAAGAAGAAGCAAGAGGAAGACCTTGAGGAGCAAATGCGAAAGCGCCTCCATCAATTCGGCTTCCAGGAGAACCAAATCCAAGCCATGATCAAGCCAGAGAAGGCCCCCCAACTCCAGCAAGGTCTCACGCCCGTAAATCCTCTTCAATTAGGATACCAGCCGACCTACGTTAAAGTCCATAAGGATCACTTGTCCATTGACACCCTGGTGTACTATGACATCCCATGGGAGTATGATAGAGTATGTCACTGATTCTTTCCTCCCTTACCTCCTACACAGCGACCCTTTGCAACTGCTATTTTCTGAAAGCCTCGGCTAACTTTGAGTGAACAGAATGACCAAGATTATATCATCATCCTTCGTGAGATGGATCCTAAAGAAACCGATATCCTCTTTGAACATACTCGTCGCCTCCGCTCTCGTGGCACGAACCGCCTTCTTATTGAAGAACGTCACACTCACAATAAGCCTGAGTACGCCTGGGTACGCAAACGTGAGCGTAAGCCCAGTGCTTCACCAAGCCGCCGGCGTAGCTCGCCTAAGCGTGTTGTCGGAATTAAGGAAATGTTCTTTTGAAGAGAGCGTCTTGTGGAAAATATATTGTCTATGGCTTACGAAAATTACAATGTCGTGCTCCTGGCGGTGATAACACTTTGGGTTACGATGTCAATGTCAATTTCGATGTTCATGACACTTGGGACTCTTATGATAGGCGAAGAAGATGGCAGTTATTATTCATCTGAACTAGGGCGTATGTCATTCATTGGGGTTCTATCGTTATCATACCAGCTCAACCTAACAAATTTTTGGGAAAATTTCTTCTGCACATTAAACAGCTTCTCTGCAGTGACGCTGAGAGGTGGTAATCCGTGCCCATGGGGGTTTTTGATTATAGTTCGCAGTTTTGACTTTTGGACACTTTGATAATGGGTTTGGAGACGGATGACTGCACGTTTCATTGTGGCTATGTATTGCTTAAATCACGATTATACTCATATCACTACCTTCTTGCACCCATGAAGTTAATGTGATAGATCTGTAGAGGTAATGCTGAGCTGAGTCGTCAATTAAGTCTTGTGCAAATGAGCCATTTCATGTATTTACATTAGTTTGTTGAGCAGCGATATCTTCATGCTGTCAATCTTCCAAAGTACAGCCAGCCCAAGAACCGGCGCCATTCACTTCAAAACTTCAAGACCATAAGTTGCTGCTTTTAATATCTCATAGCACCTCGCCAGCAGTCTCTTTCCACCTAACCTCTGCCCTCCGAATCAACTCCTCGTACACCGTCCACGCCAACGCGCTACTCATCGCTTTCCTTGCCATGCGAATCCCCAACCCATCGAACAATGAGCTCACACCCTCCTCCCTGAGCATCAGCTTCGCCGCCTGCACCATATTCCCATACTTTTGCGGCATAAGTTGCAGACGCGTCTTTATGGCATCAAACGGATTCGTAAATGCGGTGCCCAACCCCGCAGCCGCAACGCCACTGGCAAAATTAATCCCCGCCGCCGCCTTCATGCTCAGCTCGCCAGCCGCGGCCCCAGAGGACGTGGAATCAGCCTTATGCACCTTGGCAACGAGCGCAGACAGGCGCTTCTTGCTCTGCTCGTAGAAGAGGACGTAGAGGCCGGCATAGGGGGCGTCGCGCACGGCAGTGGCGCCGAAGCCGGCGACGAAGCCGCGCAGGCCCTCAGTGGCGAAGATGGCGCGTGAGGCCGTGAACAGCGACTTGTAAGCGTACAGCGACGACTCGTAGCGCACCTTGATGACGGTGATGGGCATCATGAGGAAGCCGGCCCACGTGCGCGCCGCGGCGCCCGTTAGTAGGTTCGATGTGTTGGAGAGCTTGGGCAGGTTCGACGAGTGTGACGCCCGGCTTTTGCCGCTACGGCTGTCTACATTGTTGCTGGTGGTCGCCGAGTCGGCGAGCAGGCTCGCTCGCGCAACTTTCTGTCGCAGCGCATTGAGGGTCGAGAAGTAGATTGCGGAACCGCAGCCTGTGCGGAGCGCGGAAGGTAAGGTGCCACGCCAGAACTGGCGGATCGGTTGTGGCCCGCTGGCAATGGAGCGGATGGTTGAGAGGAGGGTTGTGTGGTGGGATTGCTGCACTCGGGTTTTGAGGAGGTCGGCGGGCTGGAGGAGGACGGCGGATAAGATGCCGGAGCCTAGGCCGGCGAAGAAATGGACTATTAGTCCAGTTAGTACAGGTTCCAGAGAGTGATTTGGGGCATTGTGAGTTAGAGAGCTGAGGAGAGCCGAGAAGCAAGGCTTACATGAAGACGACGAGCGCGATTTGCCGCCATCTGACATTGCACTGCTTTCATGCAAATTAATTGTTATGAGCAATGATCGTTCTGGAGACCTAGCATGGTGCGGTCTGAGAAGGATGTAGCAGAGGTGTTTACTGATAGCCAACGTAAATGTTGGAGAGTAGGTCATCAATGGTAGTTGCGGCAGGTTCGTAAGCCTTAACCCCAGCAATATGCACAGCTACGGAAACTTTATGTATGAGCTGGCCCCCTTTAGACCAACAGCAGCAGACGAATATGCAACATTTGCACTCATATGCAACAATCATTCTACGAAAGCTGTCTCGTGAACACATGTCTCTATGCAAATACCAAAATGTTAGGCTGCAGGCTGTGAAACTCCGCCACGACATTCCATGATCCCGATTCTCGCCGGTCCTGATAAACGCCATTCCGTGGGGAACCGTGAAAAAGAGACCATCTGGAAAGACTTGCATTGACTTGCGTTTCTGTACTTCTCTCACCGCTCACTATCCCTTTCTTCTATACCAACCCAAATCATTACGCCCTTCTTATCCACCCTCATCCCCTCCGTTCCCAACACCTTCAGCGTTTTATTGAAGTATCGATCTACTACCCGTAACTGTGGAGTTATCCAAGCTCCACCTACCAAAGGTAGAATGTTGTAGCGTACAGTCTGTCTGCTCATCGGCAGCAAGTGCAGAGCTCGAAGTTTGGGTCCGCTGAAGCCGAACTCCTCACTAGCTTCCATATTAAGCTCGAATGTAAGGAAGTGCATTGTAGGATTCTCTAGTGTGTAATCGAGATGAATAAGGGAGGTCACTGAAGCTGATGGATACGCCGTGGCTAAGACACGAGGCTCGCTACTAGGCACATGGAGGCGAGGTATTGCAAGCGTGGACGTGGCAACCTGGCCTTCGTCGTTGGGGCTAGATTTTCTCCAAGTGATGCTTAGACTTATGTCGAGAGCGGATGAACGGCGTTCCTCGAGGTTAGGTTTGCGCATGTCAAGACAGAATGAACGTTCTTGAAGTTCTTGAGGAGCAATCTCGGTGTCCGCTGAAGGAAATTCCTTGGATATCGTACAAACGGCGCCACCGTGAACGGCATGGAGATTAAGACTCATATCTTGAATTACAAGAGCCTCTTCAGCGAACGAGGCAACCTTCGCCTTCAACTGCCATTTTTGTGCAATCCCATAGGCGGTGACTGAAGAAGTATTATTCGATCCACCATCTTGGACCTCGAAAAAGCTCGGCCACGGGTCGGGGTGGACTCTAGCCGTAAAGTCGTAGCTTGCTTCAAACGGGCCAACGAATATGAGGTCAGCAATCAGCGTTTTTGAGATAGGGATATCTCGATCGCTAAGAACATGATAAAGAACTTTTATCTCCAGCGCATAGTCCGAAGGCTCGGAGGGTGCTTTGAACCTGATCGTCTCCGTCCGTTTTGCATTTCGTGCCAATTGTCCAACAATATGTCCGGGGAGACCAATCCGAGACCCGTCATTATCTTCAGGGGTTGTATCCGACTCATCCTGAGGCGAACCTCCATGTGATGCCCATAAGAAATCTAGAGTATCTTTCGATCGGCCGAGGAGTCGCACTTCAAGGACGGCTTCCGTATCTTCCTCTTCTTTGTTGTAGATCTCAATATCGAGAGCAAGTGACTCGTCCGTATAGTATTGTTCGAGCAGGTTGGGTAAACGAATCTCCATCTTGGGAGGCTTTGGCAGAATCTTAATTGCAGTTCCAGAATCTCTATTTAACCGTTTAGTTTTGGTTCCCGTCTGTCCTCCTATCCACCACGTAGGCATATCATCATTGTCGGTTATCGCGGAAGAACAGACTAGATCGAAGCGCTCAGTCTCAACCTCGAGCGTGCTTCTAACAGCATTTACATCGCCTGCTTCACGGAAAAATACTGGGAATAAAAAGACTTTGGTCTGGCCAGGATATATCGTTAAATCCGAGGAGCCAACCCAGCGAGGCTTTTGCTCCGAGCGGGAGGTTGGAGTAGATTCTTCTAGAGTCAGCTCGATAATTCCAGACATTTCCCCTGAAGCTGTGGCCGTTTGTATATCGGGTAAATGATGAAAGAGTTGAATCTCGCTGATACAGCCTTTGAGTTGAATGAGGATATTGGACAATGTAACAGGGGCAGATTTGGGTTGTGCTCTCGATGTCACCGCGATTTGCGATGGAAGAGGCTCCCCGACGTGGCCTTCGCTGTCTGAGAAGGTAAAAGAGACAAATACTACAGTACTGTTAGACAGATCTTGATTCAGGATGGAGTAACTTACAGCAGGAGGTGACATCTTCGGTACTAACTACTACGGTCGGTTTCCCGGAGCCCTCTACAGGAAAAGAATCGAGACATGTCATAATATCATGTCTATATCCAGGTTTGGTTTTTAGAACTGCAGCCAGTCAGCATGTGGTAATACAGATTCGTTGAATAAGCGGGTATGTTTGTTGCGCGGTTCCATGCCTTTTGAGAGGAGTTCCCATTCGGTCACAACAGCCGTTTCAGGGTCTTGCACACGGTTGGCGCATTCATGAAGGGCCCAGGTCACCTCAGAGACGAGCGCCCACCATTTTTCTTTTCGCCAGCTCATTCCCTCCCAAAGGGGTCTAAGGAAACTCAAAGCCTCTCCATATCTTCTTGCATGAATAAGCGATTTCGCAGCATCCAGACTCAGCTGATCTACCATGCGCTGTTGTCCGCGAGCGTAGTATTCACTTACGGACTGGTTGAGTGTGTCGACAATCTCGCTGCAGTGATCGAAGCCTTCATTTCCCGAAAGAGGGTGCTCAACATGTGGTTCTGGAACAAGATAATGATCGTATGTGCCATATCTATGAGCCACTTGTGTTGCAGGTGAAAATCCAGGAGGCGTGCGATCTTCTTCTGGGATATCTTCTGCTAGTACTCGTCGCCTCGTTGCATGACCAGCGGATAACTTGAGCCAATATCCTGCGTGATGCAAGAGATTCCACGGCGAAAGTCTCTCGCCAACAGGGAAAGCTCTCTCTGCAGGTGAGAACAACATGTTCGCGCGCTCTAGCAGAGCATCAGCACCCCTAATAGGGTCTATGATAGTAAAAATAGGCAATTCTGCCCTTTGGATAAGTTGCGCCATAATCTTAGCCCATCTGGACTCCCAGGCTTCCCAGCCATAATTTGCAGATCCTTTCCCTCGTCGGTCTACAAGATCTCGCATCTTAGCTCTGTAGTGGAGCCATGTCTGCACTGCGGAGGTCGGTAGATTATTCCAAAGTTGACAACGCACGGAGCGTAGAGCGATAGTATCCGCCAGTAGCCGAGTTTCATCCCATCTGGGAGACCAGCTTGCAGTGGTTTCAAAAACCCCATCAGGCCCGAAAAGAGTATCTAGGGCAAAGCCATAGTGCCTCTGCGCAGCATCCATTTCTTGGCGGAATTCTGCAAGCGTTCCTAGCTTGAAGTCATATCGAACCCCCCAGCCTTGGTTTGATAGTGTTTGAGAGGTACCCTTGGTTGGCGGAGCTGTAGGGGGAGGTATTTGTCCGCGTCCTTTCTTCCGGCGCGCATGCTTTGTTAGGTCCCGGTAGTACTCGACACACAGAGGCTGCAAGGCAGACATAACGGAATGGACAAACGAAGAGAGCTCAACCCGTGAGGTATTCGGCGGCAGAAAGAAGAGTGAATTCTTTGGATCTAGTCCTGTTGCTCGTCTAATGGTAGCTAACCTTTCCTCAATGTCAGGAGCCTCAAGGATTGTTTTATCACTTAGCAACACAACTACATATCTCGTCTTGTAGTCCGATTTCTGAAGCTGCCCTCTGATATTGTTTATTTCAGTCTTTAGTTGATTGTCATGTAGACTATTCCGGTTCGGATCTGATGTGAAACCAAAAAAGGACATGAAGACGGATGGTACATAGTATTGGTGCTTTGCAACCCACAAAGGCGTCATGACGCCGTCCGGAAATATCGGTGATCCAGGGGATAGGGGAGATATGGGGGAGTGTAGGATCCAGTTAGGTATGGGCGCAATTGTGGGACTGCTGGGAGGAGATATCCCCTCGGACACCTGAGGAGGATCGGCCTTTCGAGGGGGGAGTATAAAGTCCTAACGATCTATGAGTACTCAGGTGCAGACCTCGTAACAGGGCAGGTGCCTGACCTACCCTCCCGACAGCCCTCAACCTGAACCCTATAAGGCCACCTCTGCGGCTTCCTGGCCTTCCATTCCATGGTGCATCTCTTCCATCAGCATTTAAGAACTCTTCCAATAATTGATCTGCACGTTCCCCGGTTATTTGGGGGAGCTCTGAGCTTATCGTGGTAGCACCTCTCCCAGGAAGAACGTCATGAACAGCCGGTATTGATTCCAGCTCAGGGATAGATCCTAGACCAGAGGCCACGACAAGAGGGAGGTTGTGGGCAACATATTCGGGAGGATAAGCATCCATCTCTAAGCCCTGCTTGTGATACCGCTAGCCATTAAGGTGCTAAAATCACATGCGCCTTTCGCCGATAGGAACGATCAAGCTCAGTGTCAGCCGCGAAATTTGAGGATGCCCTGGCAAACACGGTACATCAGTATTAGTACTGATCGAGAAGTTGACGGGGGTCTGAACAGCTGCCTGTGTTGGAGTCGGCCGTCGGTCATCTGCAGACTGCGGCGCGTCAGAGTCCTTTCAGCCTTGCGCCAAGCCCGACTCCACAGCCAGAATGCCTTACACTAGAACAATTCACTCCTCCTCCAGTACGCACACAATACCACTGACTAGACTCCCATATTCTGGTGTCATTTGCTCTTGCGACCTCTTTGGACTGTTTCCTCTCCTCCAATACGTCAGGTTCTGAATTGTACGGGCCGGACAGTATCACCTCAACAGTCTACCGCTGAAGCTGTGGAGCAGCTCATTCCACTATGGCCGGACAGCAGCAGCAGATCATCGATACCATCTTTAGTATGAAAAGGAAGATACTGCGCAAAGATGATTGTAAGAAAGTCTAGACTTCCGTCATTTCCTTGTCCTGAACCTCTTAGCTGATGGTGTAGCAGCATCCGACTCGGGCGAATCCGACACGCCATTCAACAATCGCACACAAAGTTTAAAGCGGAAATCAAGGTACTCTCAAGTGACTAAATTGGATCTTGGGGTGGAGCCACCAGCCTATAAAAGAGTAAGACGACCCCACATCCATGTCTTTGTAATGCTTTCTCACAGCTAACTCCGGGCAGAGGATCGAGCACGCGGGTTATCACAGATATATTATCCAGCGTAATCCCCCACGATTTGATCCGGATGGTGACATAGTCGAATATGGCGACGAATATGAGGACGAAGATGATCTCACGACCATCGAAGAGAATCCCTATTCGGAGATTCAATTGGAAAGTGCGTGCACTTCATTCCTCTAGTGCTAATAATTATTTTTACTCATTAATTTACCAGGTCTTCTCGCACCACTAACTTCAGCCGCCGATTTACCTAACCATCCTTCCATGTCTATTCCTTACACATCGAAACACCTTACGCAATTGACTGCGGATGCTGGAGCCATTTCACGAAAAGAACAAGCGGCATTATGGAGGGCTAAAAATTTATTGACGAAACTTCAAGGTGATGATACTTGGGTCCCATGTGGTTTGATGGAGACCAGCCTAGACAAGTTTATTCTGGGGAGTGGCCAGCCGAATGGAGTAGCGTCCGCGCCGTCCTTCGTCTCACAAATTGATTCAGCCGATCAGCTACAAATTGCGTGGGGGAATGGTTCGAATACACAGGTCCTGACGGACCCGGCAGGTCTTAGTACCCCACCTCCAACTTCTGCCCCAAGACTGATTCCTGTGCTCGACATTCGGATGGCGGATGTGGCCAACGGGCAGAGTTCTCACATAGAAACCCGTCAAAGGCTAGAAATAACAATGGGAAGGGACGCAGAAATGGCCGAAGCACTCGCGCAAAGCCACTTGGCTCCAACACTGGGAAATGGAACAATTCGGGAAACAGAAGCAGTGCCCAGCAATAGCAATCCCCAAGACAGCAGAGAAGCGCAACAATCACAAAATACAATAAACGGCGACTTCCACAATTCCGCTGAAGGACCCTTAGTGGACGCAACGACAGACCTTCCACATGAAACCGAAAGCAATCTTCCTTCACCACCTGCCGAAGACAATTCTGAGACCGCCTCGCAGCAAACCACACACCGCATGACAACACGCGCTCGCGCGCAAGCTATCTCCAAGACACCCTCTCCTCCTGCCTCGCCCTCGCCCTCGCAGACTCACAACCCAGTCCACCCAATGTTCAAATTTCCAACCGATTTCCTACCAGACCGGGATTTCGGGCTTCCGCCTGCCGAAGCCGAAGATACGCGCATGCTCCTCCTCGCTTGGGTACAAAAACAAGAGGAGATTGCCCGCGCGTCGGTTGACCTCTATATGGGTATGCTGCAAGGTGAGCGTATGCGACAGGATGTCTTTAAGTGGGCGAAGGCTGAGGCACACGTGGGCGAGATGAGTGATGGAGAGGACTGGTACGATCGAGACGAGTGGGGGCTTGACGAAGATTTAGTGAAGGGGCGGGATGAAGAAGAAGATGACGGTGCTGCGCCAGGAAAGAAGTCGACAAGGCAAAGAGGGAGAAGAGGGGAGAAAGATGATCGGTGAATTGAAACATGCGGACGTTAGGATGGGATGGCACGGAATATGCATATATGACGGTTCACGGATATAAGACGGTGTTAAGGGCGTGGGGTTTCACGAGCACGGTCGGGCGCCGTGTTCTTTGGATATTCGGCCCTTTAAAAGAGAGCTGCGATTTTTTAACGCTAGCTTTGGTATACAACTGCTATTTTCTCAAGATACCCGAATTGGGCAGGCATCTTTCTTCCGGGGTACTTCATCTATCGCATAGACTTGCCTGATGTAAAGCAACCGCGCAGCAAACTCTTAATTTTTTTCTAATAAATCCTCTTCTCTATCAATACATAAACAACCAAAGACATTTTGAAGTGATCGCTTTCAATTCCATAATCTTACAGTTATATCAGAGTTCCTACCTCATAGTTTCTCTAAAATACTCATTACAACTTCCCTCAGTTTATCGATCTTAACATCCTCTTTCACGTGCAGCCTCCGACACTGCACTTCCACTCTCCTGTCTTTCTTCCATGCCCTCCCTAGTATAAGGATCACCGGGTATCCAATCAAATCCGCATCGTGTAGCTTCCATCCAAGATCCTTGATTGGGCGGTCGTCTAAAATAGCATCGATGTCCACGTCGGTCCGAGAAACACCCTGCAATGTATCATAGACCCCTACTGCGTCTTCTTCGGTGCCACAACTGGGAATGATAACGCACTCGAAGGGGGAGACCACGCGTGGCCAGTTGAGGCCACGATTATCAGAAAGGAGGGAGGCAATAGCACCGATGAGTCGCGAGACACCGATGCCGTGGCAGCCCATTTGCATAGCGACTTGTCCAGACGGAGCCATGGAACCAGAAGCATTCTGAGTAGGAAGAGCGACAGTGGCATTCATTGGTTCGCTATATCGTGCCCCGAGATGGAATGTATGTCCAACTTCTACAGCGCGCTGAACAGTGAGTGTGCCATTCTCGCAAATAGGGCATGGGTCGCCAGTTTGTATGCGTGTGAGGTCGAGGGGCTTGCCAGTGGTGGGATGCGTTGTAATATCGTTTATTTCACCGCGGTTTGCGACATCTCGTCTGTGTGTTTCCTCTAAATTAGGCGATACGCGGTAATCAAATATGCGGACGATTTGAAAAGTGCCATTACTGGAATTTGTCTTCAATAGATGCAGTGGGTTTTTCTCTATGCTAGTATCAAGGTCCGGATAAACGGATTTCAAAGCGTGGATGTTAATATGGCCGATTGCTGATTCGTCGATTGTTTCGTCTCGTGTTTCAACTTTGACTTGGGGTACATAGACATGGATTAACGTATTTCGGTCCTTGCTAATACCAGTCCACATCCGGATACCCTCAAGTGTATCCATGAGTTTGGATGGGGTATGAGCCGCCTTCTCCGCTAATTCCTCATTGGCAACGTAGTTGCACTTGGCACATGAACACACATGGTCCTCGCCTCTTTGAGAGACGAAATGGTACTCATGGCTAAGGTTACCTCCCATAGTTCCCGAATCGGCATTTGCAACAAGATATGGTATTTTAAGCTCATCGAAGAACGCAGCATAAGCATTTCTCACGGTTTGATAAGTCTCCAGAGCCATATTTATCGTATAATCAAAAGTGTAGAGGTCTTTCATGAGGAACTCTTTAGCTCGGAGAAGGCCTTGTCTGGGGCGGCGTTCATCCCGGTATTTTCGAGCTGAAGAATGGTTAGAGTAAACATGAGCAATAATAAAGAGGTTACCTACATATCTGATATACTCGCAGTGGCAGATCTTTATAAGATTTAACAATGCCCGATGCCAATGCAGTGATCTCCTCCTCATGAGTAGGAGAAAGGAGGAAGCCTGATTCTTTTCGATCCCTTAGCCGGAGAAGCTAGGACGAAGTATCAGCATATAGAAACAGCGTTGTTGCTAGAGAGTGATACTTCTGAATTGGCTCCAAATCTGCCGCTTTGCCGCCATAGCTCTTCGGACGTAATCGAAGATAGTGATAATTTTGAGGCTCCTATGTCATATTAGTTGAGATCAGGTTACTGAGCTCCCAATACCTTACCAATACTTCGCATATGCTTGTCTATCAAACGTTCAAGCTTTTCTTGAACACGAAGGCCGAGCGGAAGCAGATGAAAAACACCAGAATAAGCCTTTACCACGTCAGGAAAGTTCTTAGCCTAGTTCAGCGAGAAACTGCACCTGACGAAGGAAACCGCCACGTATCAATGAAGAATGGGAACCATCTGAAATGCTTTAGCCATGATGCTAATAGACGAAGATGTGCATCAGCCGACCATCTTCTGCTGTTTGAGGCGCAATCCCTCCAGTTGGGACCCAAAATGTTGACAGGCGATTTCTGCCATCAACCTGAATAAAAGCTGTCAATTGTGGAAAAGAGGTACCAAAAAGCACACAAAAATCTTAGCCAATGTGCTTACATGAAGGGCCCTGAAGCTCTGTAAACTTAAGGAGCTTAATCTGTTCACGGGGTTTTTGTTACGGAGAAAAGATTTGCGTAATAGTTCATAAACAGGCTGAACAGCCATTTGAAAGGTTAAAGGTTATAAAGGCATAAATGAACTGTACAGAAAAATGGTATCCCACTAATCAAGAGATAGTAATACCCAGACATAGCTCGTCGATTCATTGAAGAATGATGCCTCGGAAGACCGGGGTTGACCGAAAATTACCCGAGACTAGCCTCATTTGAACAATTCAATGTTTTTTGGACCTACGCCAGGACGGAGAGCGGCGAGTATTGATATCAATGTAAGGACGTTGTGATGTTATTATTTAGCATACGCTAACTTCCCCTCCCAAACAGTTTTCAGTCCCTTCCCGCCCCCGATGCCTCCACGATTACGACTCCAGCCCAGGAACCTCCGAGTCCGCATATATCACCACCAGCTCCCTTCCCAACAATGCACCTATGCATCTCTAACAACTGCGACCACACCTGCGCCTCCAATTGACCAAACAATACACTCCATACCACCAATCGCTCGCTTCCCGCTCAACCAGCCGCCGTCACACAAACCCCCAGAAATCCGCAAATCCCAACTCCACCGCCAGTACCAATCCCTGTTAAAGTCCTCACCCCTCATACTCCTCTTCCAGCATAACAACCTACGTGCGCTAGAATGGATGGGCATACGGCGAGAGCTCGCATACGCCCTTCGTAGTGTCGATGCAGAGCGCACCGCAGCTGGTTGCCAAGACCTCTATGCCGATGCTATCAAGATCCAGATCATCCAGACTGGTATATTCGCGTCCGCACTTAGGGTTGTGGAGTTTTACCATCCCGAGTCACAACCGGACCCCACGACTCAGCGCCCTTCAGACCCGGCTACTGCTTCTTCTGCGCGAATCCCGAATACGCTATCCACACCCGACGGCACTAGATTTATGCACGGTTTATCGAGAAGAGCACATCAAGCAGCAGCAGACAAGAAATTGAAACTTGAGCTTGACCCTCTTCTCTCCGGGCCTTTGGCCGCAGTGGCATTCCCGGCCGTCTCCCCTCAGCACCTAAAAGTCGCACTGTCGATTCTTTCCCCCAGCTCCGACTTCCCAGCCCCTAAGCGCAAGGCGCAACCCAGCTACCATGAGCCCTCTGTCCAAGCCGGTTTGCAGAAGTTAATGCTGCTAGGAGCGCGAGTAGAAGGAAAAGTCTTCGATCAGGAAGGCACGAGGTGGGTGGGAAGCATCCTAGGTGGTATTGACGGACTAAGGGCGCAACTGGTGGCGATGCTGCAAAATGTGGGAGCTAGTATTACAAACACGCTAGAGAGTGCTGGCAGAAGCTTATACTTCACAATGGAAGGGCGGAAAGGCATGTTAGAGGATGAGCAAAAGGAGGAAAAGACGGAGAAGGGACAACAGTAAATGTAAATTAGACGAATGTGTATATTTATTTGTGCAGACACTCATTATATCTGTTGGAGATATCTACCGCATTAACAAAACTAAAGTCATGAGCGCTTCTGTAACCGACTACCGACACTGTGCTGAGACACAAGATCACCGCTTGGAAGGATCCAAGACAGCGTCAACGCTACCCTATATATTGATCGCAGATCAATATTGCTTGCAGATCACCGTTCCCATTTCATCTTATTACCTACACCATTTCATGTATATATACCTCTTGATTTCCATAGCTTTACAATCAAGTTGCTCGTTCAATTCCCACACACTGCAAAAGCTTACAGCTTCCCTTGTAATATGTCTCATAATTACAATTTAGGAATAATGCTCGAGTTTCACTAGTTTTGAAACACAAGCCAGTCCTTCTCGCAATTCCACATCTGGCGTAGGATTTAATTTCATAAGTGAGCATTAGATAGAAACTTTGGGAGGCGTTTAGACAACGCTGCTCTAGTGATGCGGCCTTCTATTTAGCCTATAACCTTCCCTTCGGATCTCCATCAACTAGTTTCCCCACTTCATCTCTAAGCACTCTCCTCATATCTTCTGCCAATTTTACCGCATCTTCTTCATCTAGGCCATCTCGTTGTCCTCGTCCAAACATCGCCCAATTCTTGTTCTTTACCTCAGGCATCGTCTCTGGTCGCGGGATAATATGAAAATGAACATGAGGCACTACTTGTGCGGCTCGCGCACCTGGAAACACAATTCTAAGCTGAGAGAGTGCTAGATGTGTCGCCGATGATGCAATATATAAAGCGTGCAACGAGAGGAAAGCGAGAATGGTCTTGATCGAAGAGCAAAAGTTTGCATGTAGACTTACCATTGTTCTGCACGATGTTATAATCTACCACTCCTGTCACCTTCGCTACAGTTCTCGCGAGCGGAGGGAGCCAGAATCCTGCCATCAGATACGTGTCAGAAAACAATCGGAGATGCATTATCCCAATTGCTATAGGGATGCCACGGAAAAGCGTCTTAAACCAGCGAACTACGAAATTATCCAACCACTAGTATCTAATAATTAAAAATAGAAATTTTTTTGAAGAAAATTAATTTTGAACTTTTTACTAACCAATCTCTCTTGCCTCTGCACCCTCCACATCTCCAATGAGCTTCCGATGCGCTCTCGTAGCAACGAGTAAATGACCGCTCGTCATCGGCAAAATATCCAAGAAAGCCACAACATTAGGCGTCGAGAGGACTACGAAAGCATTGGGCTGAATGCGTTCGGGGTCCGCGTCCTTGTCTTTTGGAACACAGTCAAGCAGAGAACGCGACGTGTTCGGGGGATACGCGGACGCAATGGAACAGAAAGGGCAGGACTGTGGATAGTGGTCTTGGTCTAATTCATTCATTTCATTAATGCGAGGCAGAAGTGAAAACTAATGTATGGGTTTTGAATTGATACAACGTTGTTAATCCTAGGAAACCATGATTTTTCATCCAGCCCGACTGCTTTACTGGTGTTGGAACGCCGCGCCAAACCTACAGAAATATCGGTAAAAATCTGAGAGCGACACACAGAAACTCCGCGATTGTATTAAAAGGCGTTTCAAAACACGACCCAAAAAAAGGGTGCCAATGCATTGCACTGCACCCCCACCACGTACAGTACCACGTACACGGTAGATATATTTAATAATGAGCTCTAGAATACTACTTCTATATATAAGCAAGCATTTTAGCTATTAATTATAGCATTTAAGGCCTTAAGGGTAAGTGTATGCGTGATATTTATAGAAAAGTTGAAGTGCCAAGAAATGCGGCTCTTATCGGCTTTTACGCCGCTGCGCAACTGAAGGATATATTACTACTCTGCCACCTTTTTACGTCTACGTATGCCCTTAGATACTATAGTTAAAAAGCCTTTATATAAAGCCACAATTTTAGAGCCTATTATATATATACATTTGCAATATTAGTGGTATTGTAGGTGATTAAAGGAGTGCGATGCGTTTTGTGGTCGCTTGGCGATTTTTACCGGTATTATTGTAAACCTCGGCAACGCGACGCATGCTAAAGTATCTCTTTCTACCAACCATGCATGGTCAGTCTTGACTACGATAGAAGATACCTTTTAATTGCCCATATATTGACATTCCATCCAATCCCAACACAGGTGGAACAGAGAACCTCACTCGCTAGAAATCATCAAGACCCGCCACATCAAAGTTGCGCCCAATAGGAAGCTCATGTCCCAGTCCAAAAAGCACAAATCAGTAAGAGCAAAAGCAAAATCAATAACGTCGAAAGTCACACGTATAGGAAACACAGCAAAAGCTCCAAGTAGCGAGAGGCAAGTGAGCAGAGAAGACAGGACGCGGAATTGAGTCCAGCAAATACAATAGACGTCGCAAGAGGCCGTCAATCCATCTACCAGGGTTCGCCTGCCACTACTACTGATACAAAACCTATGCGCGCATCACCCAGTCAACAGACTCACTGTTGTTTTGCTATTTCAAGGTTATCCAAGGCCGACTGAGATGAACTAGCCACTCGTCCGTATTAGACGCCGTCCAGCAAGTTCGAAGAGAAACAAATTTCAAAAGCCGTCCCGTGTATAACGCCAGTTATAGAGCAATAATGCACAATGCAGAGTGATCAGTGGACAGTGAGGAAAGCTAATACGGGTGCTAGTCGTCATCGAGCATCGTGATGGTTGCGGGCGGGACGGATGCGGTCATTAGAGCGCATGGCGCGTGGAAAACATCAGCTGCATAGATTGCGGAAGCAACATCATTGTAACCTTGCGATCTTCGCATTCTCTCCAACAGCACGCGACTTCAAAGTATTGGACTCTAACTCGTTGCCGTATTGAGCCATATATTCCTTGGCCCACCGACGGAGAAGAATAGAAGCTAGAGGTATCGTTAATGAAATACACGTGAAAGAATGTCGACATGATTCTACCTTTAAGAAATTTCTTGCTAGCGTATTTTTTGAAGAAAGCTTCATGGATAACTGGACCAGAGAGGTAGTCGATCATAAGCTGAAGAACTGGCTGAATCTCCTCTTCCGTATAACCTGCATAGTGAGCGAGGGTAGCATCCTAGACCAAGTTAATACAATCGTAGATGATGGATGGCATGTTACTTACCCAAATGCCCCTCTCGAGAACCAAACGCGCCAGGTACATGGCTGCTGCAGCGACCTGGCTTGGCGGATGAGCAATGAAGCGATGATCTAAACAGCTGATCTCTAAAAGGTACTTTCCAAGCGTACGCGTCTGAATGTCGTAGTTGTCGGCTTTCGATATCCTACGCAGGAAGTTCATGGGATTTGGATAACTCAAGTCGTAATTAAGGGCGGCAAGGACGAATCGCTCGGCACTGAGAATCTCTTCCTCCGTGAAGCCATCATCTGCGACATGACGAAAGTTCTGGACGTGAGGAGAAAGTACTTCTTCATACTTTGACGCGATGAACATGGCGGTGACACCAACAAGTTGTAACCGATCCAGCTGAACGATTTTGCAGGAGAGGAAACGGTCGATTATGTTAACAGCCAGGAATAAGGTCTCTGGAAGAAGACGGAATCGAGTATGAACTTCCAGCAGCCAGTCCACAAGGATACCTCGCATCTTCCATTCAAGTTCGCTTTGGTTTTCCATGTAGTCCGGGTTTGCCATTGTCGCAATTTCCAGTTCTCTCAAATAGTCGAAAATCTCGCAAACGTATTCAGAAACCATCAGTGGATCATCAATGTCCTCCTTGTCCAGATCCGGAACCAATTCCCTCGCATCTTCTTCCTCTACCTGCTCAAAGACTTCAACAACCTGGGACTTGGATCGTTCATGTTTCGCCGGTACTGTCTTTGCGACTTCGATAGATCTATCGGCTTCTACTGTAACGCTTGTCTTCATTGTCTTCTGTGTAGGTGCTATGTTCTCCGTCGCCTCGGAATCTTCCTCCTTAAGGGTTTTTGTGCTAGAAGCAGACGTGTTCCGTTTCTTCGTAACATTGCCTGAGATGCCTGACCCACTCGCGGGTCGCTTCAAGTCCGACGGCGGAATGTTTTTCTCTTTCGGTGCGAGAATCGAACGCGTCGAATTGGTTCTTGAAACTTTTTGTACTTTTGTCGGGTGAGCTGCTTTGGAGACGAGCCCAGCCTTGTTGGCCAATGGTTTCTTTGCTTCCTTCCCATCCTTGGCGCCAACAACACCAACGTCGTTCTTGGTGACGTTGCTAACATCACCAAGAGCAGCGCGCTTCCTTGTCTGTCCCACATTTGCTGTTAAACCGGCTACTGACTTCTTTGATTGTAAAGCTTTCTTTGAGACTTCCGCGCTAGATCTGTCTTGAGAGCTGGTGAGGGCAGCTGTTTTGGCGCGAGTTAGACGTGTCGTAGCAGCATTCTCATCATTTTCGTTCGTGACTGCTCGCTGTCGGAGAGACCGCGCCTAATAAAATGTTAGTAAACGCAATATTGAATGCTTTGAATAGCAGTCCAAAACACATGAACTCAGGACGGGAAGGCATTGCACGCAGAACTTACAGCAGGAGGCATTGTGAGTAAAAAAGAAGAGATCCCGGCAATATGATACAACTACCGAAGGGTGTGTAGGAGTATTGCGCGAGTTGTTGTTATGATGCGCTATTGAAGATGATATTAGCATTTCCAAGAACGTAAAAGATCAAGTTAGAAGAGAAGACACGGTGAACTAACGCAGCGATAGTACCAGATGCTCTGTGAAAGATACGAGAGCCTGCTCGGGAAACTGCTTGAAGATACTCTGTAGTATCAAGGTACTAGGACACGCTATGGATACAGCGATGGTGATATTCGACGTGCGAGAGAATTGACAAGCCCTAATAGTACGCGAAGCTCTTGATCAATGAACGGACGAGGAATTAGTCCAGCTCCAATGAGCAGAGAAGGGCGTGGGAAGTGTCGAGGTGTCGCAACGAGGTGGTATGGATAGTACAGGTTCAAAGCAACAACGGGTTTGTTTTGGGTCGAGTTTCTCGATGCTTAGTCACGTCTGGCGCCAACAACGCGCGGGCAACGTGAGTGACTTCACAGGGTTGCCCCGGACAGCCAATGAGCAGCGCGCCAAGGAAGAGCAATATCCAACACGAAAGAAGAGGCGCGAAAAGCTGGTGGAAAGTATGCAAAGGATTTTTTTGTAGATGGAGTCGCGATTTTATCGGGTTGAGCAAAGGTGAGGGTGATAAATGCGCAGAGACTTCGTTGCCAGGTCGCGGTTTCCATGTCTCCATTCAAGATAGGCTAAACCGTATTGGGCGCGACGATGAATTTTTGGACGTCTTCACTAACTACGGCCCTTCGCATCCCATTCAGCATCACGGCTTCGCAGCCCCTGCTATAACTACCATTCGGCGTTAATGGCTTTCTGGTTATTGCCGATGGTGCTTTAATTATGCTGCAGCCTCGAATATATTTTCGCCCATCCTCTCACTCGTGCAAATGTCTCCTTTCCGCCTTCCGGAGCTATGCAACTGCCGCTGAAACTCGTTCTCCGCCGCTAATTGTTCCAACCGTTGCAACTTCAGACAGTGCATATCCCCAGCCCCAGGGTCCTCGAAAGGACGAAGTTCTTCAACTCCGAACCTACAAGCCACGAACGCCAGGTTTACGCCATCTAAAGCGACCCATCAATGATCACCTTTGGAAAGGCCGGCCACATATTATACTCACAATTCCAAAAACTGGACAAGGTAAAGGTGGCAGGAACAATACTGGCCAAGTCACCGTGAGACATCGTGGAGGAGGACATAAACGGAGGATAAGAATTGTGGATTATAAACGGTTCGCACCTGGCCAGCATGTGGTGGAAAGGATTGAATACGATCCCAACCGAAGCGCCCATCTGGCTCTTGTTACCAACTCTAAGACTGAGGAAAAGAGTTATATTATTGCCGCTGATGGTATGAGGGCTGGTGACAAGATTGAAAGCTTCAGATCCGGCATTCCGAAAGAACTCTTGGCTAGCATGGGAGGAGCCATAGATCCCGGTATGCTTGCTGCGAAGACAGCCTTTCGAGGCAATTGTTTGCCAATACATATGGTTCCGCTTGGTACCCAGGTATTCAACGTCGGCTCCAAGTCTAGTGGAGGAGGGGTCTTCTGTCGGAGCGCAGGCACATATGCTACAGTCATTAGTAAAGAGGAGGCAGGAAAGAAGATTAAAGAGGTTGTTGTACGGCTACAGAGTGGTGAGATGAGGAAGATCAGCCCGGACGCCTGTTGTACAGTTGGTGTAACCAGCAATCCACAATCCCACTTTAAGCAGCTTGGAAAAGCTGGGCGCTCACGATGGCTGGGCATAAGACCTACGGTCAGGGGTGTTGCAATGAATGCAGGTACGTCCATTATGTTTGATTGACCCTTTTTTTCAATATAACTGTGCCTGGGTTCTGTATACTAACCGCACTACAGCGGATCACCCCCATGGTGGTGGTAGAGGCAAGTCAAAGGGTAATGTGCACCCAGTCAGTCCTTGGGGCGTACCGGTACGTATATTATCTTATCACAGCACCGATCTTATTCTTATTCGTATTTCTAACCTGTATATAGGCCAAAGGGGGTTACAAGACTCGGCGCAAGAGGAATCCCAACAAGTACCTCGTCCAAGAGCGCGAGAGGAATCAAGGCAAGCGAAAACCCAGGTAGTTTAAGCAACGTCGGACGTTTAATTCGTTTCTCGGTGCTGTGTCAAGGTGCGCCGTACTTTGGGGCCTGTATTATATCAATCAACCACACGCATCGCTACACCACGCCACGCGTGCCCAAATGTATAGTTGGAGTATTTCAGTTCTTGTTAAAAGGGTAGCATTAGTCGTATATACTTCTAGGATGCAAGTCGAACTAGACATATTAGCAGTCACCTAGGTAATCACTGCAAATTGAGTGAGGTGTCCAACTTCCAATTTCAACCTCCCCAGGACGGTTAAACTAGCAATGTGTCGTTCTCGTTTAAAGCAATCGATCGGTTCGTGGTAACACCCCGTAAATCGATTCACTGGCTGGCGATATAATCACTTTATATATGAAAGCCTATGAGTTTTTGCATAAAGGAAACCTTTCGTCGGTATCTACTTGAGGCATTGAACCACTGAAGGGCAGCTCGTCGTCTGCCTCCGATGCCCTAATAAACGCGTAAACGCACCATTAGATGAGTAATACGCGGATTACTAAGGATGGAACAAGGATCATCGTTCGCAACTCGATCCATTTTTAGTATCGAAGGGTGTTCTTGGCGGCATGCAAGGCAGAATCACGACGAGCGTTTTTGGCAGGCATTAGGCCTTTCATCTTACGACTCCAACGTGGAGATTTGGAGTCGACGTATCACTTTCGAGAATAGGTTTGGCGCTGACGACTGTATTATTGCCTAATACCCTGAGGAGAGGGTTCTCGGCACCTCCGTAATTATTTATTCCAATGTCGATTATGGCTGACCTTTGGGATCAGATAACAAACAAGGGTACGAGGGGTGCGCCCTTTCAGCTGGCGCTTTGGCCGCAAGCCTTACAAGCCGACACCCCGACGCAGACCCTAGTTCATGGACGTTAGATGATGCCCAGCTGCCTTTCCATCGCATTTACCATAACGCCCGAATCCCTCGCTGTCGCATTTTCCACACAACATAAAAAAAAAAACTTTTATCCCATCCAGTCGTCACGTCATAACCGCACAGAATAGCTACCAGCTGAGGTATATACGTTTCGACACTACCGACGGGTCCAGGACGGGACCCGATTCCTTCCAAATATGACTCCGGACTCTTCAGAATCGCCCAATGACAGCTTCTTCAACGACCTCTCACAACAGCCGTACCAAGATCAAAATAGTAATGGTCGGCCGCATAATCCGCGCATAAATAGCGATGAAGGTTCAAAGGAGGGGGATGGCGCAAATAAGCCCAAGCGAATAGCCTGTGTGTTATGCCGAAAGAGAAAGTTACGATGTGACGGGGCAAGACCAACATGTGGAACTTGTAAAAGACTAGCACATGAATGTGCATACGATGAGGTGCGGAAAAAGAGCGGTCCAAAGCGCGGATACGTCAAATTATTAGAAGCTCGTCTACGTGGGTTACCAAAATCCCTTGGATAAGCAGCTGAAGAAGTATGACATGTTGACAATTCTACCCTTCAGAGCAAGTCGAAACTCTCTTAAAAAACCAAGAAACAACCGAGCCACACCGAGATGCCCCTCATGCCAATACATCATTCGCAACTAGTACAATACTTCAGTCTATTCCGGATGGCTTGCACATGGGGGGCCCTGACTCACTCCCAACGGCTTTCCCAGAATCGATTTCGCCTTCGGATGCATTTCCCGCCTTACAAACAAACCCTTCTACGAATGCAAACTCTGGGGACGAGGAGTTCCCATGGGAAATGATAGGCTTGGGCTTAGATGAGCCCTTACCCCCTCAAGACGTTATCAACGAGCTGTGAGTTTAATGCCGAGCTTCTCTCGTACTACTGCCGTAATACAACCTAATGTTTTCAATTACAGGCATCAAATATACTTCACTAAAATCCATCCTTCTTTGCCCATTATCCACAGACCCAGATATCTTGCTGCTATGAATTTAGCCCCCCACATGAGGCCTCCAGTTTGCTTGCGTTATATTATGTGGTGTCTTGCCGCTTCCGTCGCGGATAAATTCGATGCATTACAGGAACATTTCTATCATAGGGCTCGAAAATATGCGCAGATGGATGAGATGAAAGGCCACGGCGAATCTACCATCACACTTGGACACTGTCAAACCTGGATCCTTATGGGCACCTATGAATTTAAGCAAATGTATTTCCCACGGGCTTGGCTTAGTGCTGGAAGGGCTGTACGACTTGCTCAGATGATGCAGCTGCATCGCTTAGATGGTCATGGCCTGGATGTGAAGCAATGCCTTCCTCCACCAAAAGATTGGACTGAGCGAGAGGAAAGGAGGAGAACGTTCTGGATGGCCTTCTGTATCGATCGCTATGCCAGTATCGGGACGGGATGGCCAATGACGATTGATGAACGAGATGTACGACGACCCTTTTTCAATTATTCACGCCATTCATACTAATGCTTTGCCTATAGATCCTTACCAATTTGCCTGCTAGCGACGAGGCTTTTGACAAGAGCAAACCAATGCCAACCGGGTCTCTTGATCAGGCTATGACCCCTCAAGGAGCTGGATCACTCACGCCCCTAGGAGGAATTGTCCTAACGGCGGCACTTTTCGGTCGCAATCTTCTACATCTTCATCGACCTACCGCCGAGGATCGTGATGGGGATCTCGATGGAGGATTCTGGACCCGTCACCGAAATTTGGAGAATGTCTTACTCAGTCTGTCTCTAGGTTTACCAGATAGTCTGAGGCTCCCTGCTGGCCTTCCAGATCCCAACGTTATCTTCCTGAATATGAGCATTCACACATCAGCAATTTGTCTCCATCAGGCTGCAATATTCAAAGCAGACAAGTATCGGTTGCCTATCAATATTAGCAATGACAGCAAGATCAGATGCGTGACTGCTGCAGCTGAAATTGCGACAGTTATGCGGATGATAAGCCATTTAGATCTGGCCACGGTAAGCACGATAAAAGTTACTTCCCAAGCTTCGGCTCGTACTAATAGACCCATCTTGCAGATGAATCCTTTTATATCATTTTGTGTTTATGTCGCAGCTCGTGTCTTTGTTCAGTATCTCAAGACTCAACCTAAGGATCAGCAAATGAATTCCTCATTACAATTCCTTCTGCAAGCTATGCAGGCACTTCGGCGAAAGAATCCTCTTACCGAATCCTTCCTCGTCCAGCTTGACCTCGATCTCGAGAGTGCTGGAGTGTTTGGAGTTCAGACAAAATCTTACTTTCATCCTAGCCCAAGAGGACCGGTAAGCCAACCGCCATTAGCTAAAGACCTAGTCTTCACAGAACATAATGAGTAAGCTCCCTATTTATTAATCAGAGGGCTAACCGGTGCCACTCTCTTAGGCCGAATTGCCAGTCAATACTGATGCCGTAAAATGCAGTCCTATATTTGACATCCGCGAATCGCAATCCGCAAATGCTCCTATGAATACATTTGCCAACGGGGGACTCACAGCGCACAGCGCTCCTCAACACACAGGCAATTCTCCGGGCCCTCCCTTTCATGTATCCCAACCAAACTTGAGTATGGACGTAGAACCTCAGCCATATTCTTTCGTCCCATCACAAAAGGACCCGCGAATTGAGCTTCCAAACAGGCAGAAGCCAGGCCCACGAGGAAACCAACTTCCAAAGCCTAGACCGCACGGGCTTACCAAAACCTTCGATATGGGCGCGAACGAATCATCGGAGATGGATACATCCCCTGACGCGAGCGCCGACCTGCCGACTCCATCAACCACTCACACACAGTCACGACATGGTTCTTCGTCCGCCTCTTTCACCCCACCACAACAGCAAGACGATCCCCAAAACCCCCAATTCCGCATTCCCCGGCCATCGCCCAAGGTACCTAACAACAATATAACGGAAACGAGCAACCTGCCACCACGCTCGAGCGCCGCCCACAACACCAATTTCTTCCCCACAAGCGACGACCTCTTCCCTCTCGTACCCAACTTCTACACCGACCCTATCCATTCACCCCACGTCTCCGGCTCCGGTTTTATCATGCCTACTGACTGGGAGATATCTAATGGCGGTGGCACGGGCATGACGCCAATATCGGACGGGGGGTGGAACCAGATGCTGGATAATATAAATCTAGGCTGGGACTCAATTGGTCCGCCACACGGAAATGAAGATCTATCTGGGAGGAGGCTTGGTTAACAAACTTAATATACCCAACCCTTTTTTTTCATTCGTCTGCTTCAGGCAGAACTGACGCTGGAACGTATTCCCTTCCTCGGTCGTTACATTTTCATACTTACCTTGGAATCACATGAAGGCGGCAAACTCGGAAATATTGTCACGACCTACAGACCCTGGAAACTTACAATTTGGTGCATACCAAACCCACTCTCGTGTATATTTGTTGCTCTTTCTTGGCGTTTAGTTAACCCAACTCGGCCGCAAGTGCCTCGCTCAGCTTCTAGATGTTTTCGCTATAGGGTTTAACGAAACGGCATGGGCGCAGCTTGAGATGGCAGATATGCCGCTTATGTGTACTATACCACTGGGGCCGGTCACCAGGCTCAGTCTCTTTTTCATCTTGCAGACAGGATAGAGCGGAAATGAGAATCATCCACTCCACTCGTGATGTTTACGTCTCACGAAGAGTTTCACGGAATACAGAAAATGAAATACAGAGTACCTGATGCTATCGTGTCTACTGTGAGGTCGCGCTAAGGAATCACCAAAAACGCCAACCAAACCAAATCAAACCAAACAATACCATGACAAAGGAGAGATATGCTAAGTATGCTACGCTAATGCTATGCGAATACAAAACGAGTGGTGTCCAAAAGTCGCACAATCGTCAAGTCCAATAACGTTAGATATGTTAGTCAAAACAGTTGCGCTGCGTCTCCGTCTTGCATTAAGCCTTTAATCTCCTCTCTTCACACCTCACGCACACAGGGTCTTGGCTGTTACCGCGCAAGAAGTACCTGCCGTCGTCAAACTGACCACCACATTCCTACAGAGCAAAGGGGTGTCAGGAATGCTCTAAGTGGATTCAATTGTAAGAAGAAAAGGGGACTTACCATGCAGCAAAAACACTGAGTATGCCACTCTGCTCCAAGTGCTTTGACAACGGTGTCAGTTACCGGCTTGCGGCACTTCTTGCACTTAGTCGAGTAGCGGTTCGTGTGGCAGCCCACACACCAAGCATAGCCGTCTTTTTCAACAAAAGGAGTGGTAGAGTCGAAAGGCTGAATTCCATCGTTCAAATGTTAGCAATTTATTACCTATACCTTGCTAGACGATCAACCAGAGACGGCAAGTACTTACATCGCCGCACTGTGCGCAGAAGAAATGCCCCGCATGCCACTCAGCCCCGCAAGCCACAATCACCTCGCCCTCAATTGGCGTCTTGCAGCTTTTGCATCGCGGGCTGAAGAACTCGTGATAGTCGAGATGGCAATAGAAGCGCATTCCCTCGTCGCCGTCATCGGCTTCCGAAATGCCCTCACCGATCTCGATGTCCTCGCCGTTCATCCGCCGATGAATACGATCGATGCGCTCGGCACGCTTATTTTCTGGCTCTGGGTAGAAAGCGACACATTCGAGGCCTTCGCCGCAATGGTGGCAGATGAAGCACTCGGGATGGAAGCGGGACCCGGCGGCGCTGACGATGCGGCCTGCTATGGGAAGAGCGCATTGCGCACACAAAGCCGTAGTTCGGCGGGTTGCAGGTGTCCAGTGAGGTGTTGAAGCTGGCGGGGCGCTTGCTGTTGAACGAGGTAACGGTCTAGTGGAATTGGCCTTCGGAGTTGGTAGAGGCCGAGTAGAAGGCTGTTTCTTGGATGAAGGAGCATTTATGGAAGACGGGCTGACAGAAATCGAAGGAGCGTTGATCGTAGGAACCGATGTTGGACTAACAGTGATTGATGGAGGCTCCTGGATATTGATTTTTGGAGGTGTCGACGCACCGTTCACGCTAATTGTTGGAATAGGAGGCGCTTTGGAGACATTAATTTTCGGAACTGCAGATGGTTGCTCCCGAATCCTAGGAGCTGGGGCATCCGGAAAGTTGATGGTCGGAACAACAGGAGCTGTTGCTGATTTTGATAGTGGACGTGGTGTCGGGTCTGCATGTACATCTGTGCCGGAAGAGGTTGGCGGAAGAGGCCGAGATGGTTCTTGCTTAAGCTCAATTTCCTTAGGCTTCCAGTCCTGCTGAAACGACACAATAGGTCGGCCTGGACTGTCACTGACGATAGTGGGAGTTGGAAGCTTCGGGCTTCTGTCTTTCAACTTCATACTTGTAGCAGCACGAATGTCATCGCTTCTGATCTCCTTCCCATCCTTTATTTTCACTTCTGCCCCGTCTTCACTGCCTTCATTACTTGTTTCCAGGATTTGTGGAGGTGTAGCAGGTAAAGAATTAGACGTATACGCAGCGTTGCGAGATTGAGTAGGCGGGTTGTTCTGTATCTCGTATCTGTCGAATTTCTTTGTTGCAAATATAGGGTCGGTATTTGATCTTGCGAGGCCTTCCTTCGCAAATTGCACCCTTGTGAATGGGTTTCGTCTGACTTGCAGTGGTAAAGTAGTAGGAGCCTTTGACACAACTGGTTTCGGTGGAGACGTCGTCTCCTCCTCGGGCTCCTCATAGATTTGGTCATCGGGATTTCTGAAGAGGCTTCCACTAGGTTTTCTCTTGGACCCGCTACTTCGCCTTCGGTGCTTTGAATCCCCAAGCGTAGATGAGGACGTGCTTGATGTCTTCTGCTGCATTTCTACAGGTTCATGCGGCTGCCGACCTCTGACACTGTCTGTATTGACCTCACTGTTGCTCTGTTTCTGCATTGATGAATCGCTGGGCACTCTGCTCTGCAGACTGCTGCTTCGGCTCCCTCCTGACGCTGACACACTGGAGTTTGAGAGCCTCTTCCTAAGCTTGGAATTGCTCCGCTGTGGATCTTGAGGCTCTCTACTCAAGCTCCGACTTCTTCGAGCAGCACCATCTTGAGACAACCCAGGGTATCTATATGGCGCATCCGGATTTGGATACGGTGCTGTTGGATTTTGATGCCTCCACACCAATTCTGCTGCTTCATCCCGGGCATCAGCATATAAACCTTGTTCTTCCTCAAGGTCTATATCCTCAAGTGCTTTTCTTAAAAGTTTTGCCTCCTCCCGTTCCAACAAGCGGTGACCATTCTCTCGATATACTATGCTTGATGACCTACTACTATCTGTTGTCGAGCCCGAAACTTCCTGCGGCCGAGGTTGCATCACGAGTGGACGGCCAGCCATCGAGCCACCGAAACTGGTGTTTGACATGGCAGAGTTCGTTCGGCGGTGCGACTGGGCGCTGGAACAGCGTGGAGGCAGTAAGGCAGGCTCGTTACTAGCATCTTGGAAGGTCGGATGAGAGAGTGGAGAGATTGCCGGAGTGTCAACGGCCTTGGAAGTCGGTCTTGACATGCTTGCAAACTGTGGAGGAAGCGGTCTGGAGCCATTCGGGCGAGGTATGCGATTGCTCCGGAGATCGTGCAGGTATTCGGCTTTCCAAGAATCGTCAGCACGAATTACTCGTGGGGTTGAGGAATGTGGCATGTTTGGAATGTGTAGGAAAGGTTGCTAACCCATTTGCTTGGGGGACATGTAGGTCGGGCCTGGTGTCGTGGCACGGTCTTTGCTCTTGGATCTGTGCATGATTGAATGTTTACTTTATATGTTTATGTGCTCGGCTAGTCAGTGATGAAGTAAAAGTGCGGTAAGAATTACGATGCATAAAAATGAATTTCACGATGAGTAAATGAAGGAAGAGATGATCAACGAAATGGCATTCCACTCATGTTGCGATTGTAAGCCATAGTAGTGGGCATTAAGCTCTCTGTTTTCATTCGGCCATGTTTCCACGTCAACGCATAAAACCACACCCATGAGTAGTGCCAACGTTACCGAGCATCCCCTGCCACGCCCTAGACACGGGGCGCTTCCGCATCCCGGTCAATTCATGTGACAGGCGAGCACATCGGCCGTGGAGGTGGCCGAAAGATGAACTGCTTCAGCACGCAGGATGGAAAATAGCGGCGATTGCTCTCGTGGCCTCGCAGCCGCCATATTTCGAGTGCACTTATAATACCAACAAACCCCACGCACCAACCGAGCTTACAAAGCAGGTCCGCGCACCATCGCGCGGCATCCTCCGTTGACGCGTCCACCAAAGTTTGTATGGCGCGCCTTCATCCGCGA
>Ga0307515_10002431_pt1 | contig 40597 bp, 46 predicted proteins | sample 17_EM_MG_FD_194513 | JGI IMG/M metagenome (GOLD analysis project Ga0307515, IMG submission 194513) | Populus trichocarpa ectomycorrhiza microbial communities from riparian zone in the Pacific Northwest, United States - 17_EM | ecosystem: Host-associated > Plants > Roots > Unclassified | place... | reverse complement strand
GGTGTCCGGTGTCCGGTGTCGGGTGTCGAGAACGTCGGGTGCGAGCCAAACAAACAACAAACAGTGCGAAAGAATTAATTTGAATGATTTGGTTCGTATCGTCACTACGTCATAAATTACCTACATACCTACATACCTACATACCAAAACTTCAATAATACTAATAATATGTAAGACGCTGGTCAAAGGTCGACAGGATCGCGAAGTCGAAGCAAAAGGCTTCAGCGAAGAAGCTGTCTTGGTGTCTTGGGCGTCTTGACATTGACATCGGTACCTTTGAGAACGCACTTAAATACCGATGCACCCGACCTATCCCATATCCCACATCTCATATCTCACTTCTTCACTGACCGTTCCTGGGTTCTCTGGGGTTCCTGTCTCTCTGATCTGACCTTGTCTCTCTTACTTTTACTTACTTAAATTCCTGCCAATGCCAATGCCAATGCCAATGCCAATCAACTCATCATTCATTCGCAACCTCCTTTCCCTAACGCTAATCCGGCCGTCCCCATCCAGCCCTCTGGTCGAGTCGAGTCGAGGTCCGACCGCTGCGCCCTCTCCGTCTGCCCCCACGTTCCTTCCTTCTCTGCTCTTCCCTGTCCTGCTCTTCCCTTCCTTCCCCCTTCCTTCTCTCAGCCTCAGCCAGCAAAGCGATAATAGGGATAATGAGACGGAGCTCGTGGCTTTAATCCCACCTCTACGCCATGCCATGCCGTGCAAAGTTTGATTCAGATTCCCTTTCGCCTTTCGGTACCGCCGCCACAACTCCGATTTGCGCCCCGGCCCTCCCGGCCCACCCGGCCCACCACAGGCAAGCGAGCGCGCGGTCAGCACAAATGCTACGGGCTACGGGGAACTTGAGTTATGACAAACTAACGCCCGGCCCACTCGTAGCGCCCACTCAACCTTTCCAAAGGTCGAAGGTCGAATGAAGAAATGATGATCAGTTGTACGGTTTCATGAAAACTCATCTTCCTACTCAATAGTATTTAATCAGTATTATCCTAGTCGTCTGCCATTCCTTCGTTCCGCATCACGCCGTTTCTTGCTTTGCTCACAAGTTGCCTCTTGGCCACGCTGGAGCGGAAACTGGGAGGGACATTTGGACGATTGCTATTGCCGCTACTGCTACTGTCAATATTACGACCACCTCCTGCAACTACCTAACGACCAATACCTTCTCCCACCTACTCCTATCACCCTGGCCAGGCGCCTTCCCTCGTCCCCCCTCTAATTCCCATCCACTCAAATGGCTACAAACCGCGTCGTCCCCCTCGTCGCTAGGTATGAATGATCTTGTGTATATATTCTCGTTCCTTGCTCATTTACTTTCTCATTCCCACCAGCGGTCACACTCGACCGGTAACACAGCTATCATTCTCGTCTCTCCAGGACGATGGATCCTATCTGCTCATCTCTAGTTGCAAAGATGGCAAACCAATGCTCAGAGATTGGACCGGCGACTGGATCGGCACCTTTATGGGTACGCGCCGCCCTTCTCATCCTCCGTCCGTCCCGTCTCACCTCACATTCCAGGCCACAAAGGCGCTGTATGGAGCTCAAAGCTCTCATCAGACACATCCAGAGCAGTAACAGGCAGCGCAGACTTTACTGCGTCAGTCCCTTTGTCCTTCCATCAATCGAAACTCTCGCTCACAAAGAGATTTGTCCAGCAAAGTCTGGGACACGTATACCGGTGAACCCCTCCATTCCTTTCCACATAACCACATCGTTCGCTCCGTCGACATCTCCCCCGCCGCGACCCAGATTGTAACTGGCGACCAGGAGAAGAAGATTCGCATCTTTGATCTAAACCGTCCTGACGCTCACCCACGTTTTCTTACACCCCAGGGCAAAGATTTTGCCCATGAGAAGACGGTCAAGAGCGTTGTCTGGCTCCTCGACTCGAACACCATTGTGACTGGAGGCGAGGATGGCGCGGTACAGTGAGTCCAGTGGCAGTTCATAAATCGAATCACCGCCTAACACACTCTCCACGACAGGTGGTGGGACTTGCGCGCCAACGAACCAGTCTTCGGCCTCAAGTTCGATGCACCCGTCACCTCGCTCGAACTTTCCGCCCCTACCTCCACTCTGGTGCTCACCTACGCAAACGACGTCTCCTTCCACCCTGTGGTGCCAAATTCGTCCCCCTCGCACACTCTCACCCTCCTCCATGCACCTTCTTCCGCATCCCTCCACCCAACCATGGGCGACAGGTTTATAGCCGGCTCAATGGGCGACCCATGGGTACGCGTCTACGGACTCGAAGATGGCGAAGAACGCGAATTGTATAAGGGTCACCACGGTCCCGTCCATTGTGTCATGTACAGCCCAGACGGTGAAATGTACGCGAGCGGAAGTGGTGCGTTTCGTATCCTCACCTCTACTCTCGCCCTTAGCAAAACTCTGACACGTGCTCTCTCTTTCTTCAGAGGATGGGACAATCCGTCTGTGGCAGACAAACCCCGGGAAACCGTACGGCTTGTGGCAAGGCCAACCCAACGGCGGCTAGATCAATCGTCTACGCAGACCTGAATCATACTCGCTGGAGCATGTACCGGACCCCTTCGTTTACTTCACGCCTCACTGTTCCACACGATCGTGTTTTGACCCTCGCCTTTCGTCGTTTAGTTTGAAAATCGAGCAAGATGGAATTTTACTATTTTATTTATTTTAAATCCTGAACAACATCTTAGTCGATGTGATACGACGTGACTCCTCAGACCCTAAGGTCATATCGGAAACCCTATTCCTGGTGAACGATTCCTTGATTGGTCCCAGTATGTCACGGTCCTGGAAAATTAAATGGGGGTATTGAGAGCGCATCACTGCTGTACACCCCTTACGAGTCCATCTGAGTCGATAGAGAGTGCTAGTTCCAGACATTCAACACAACGACCCAACTGGGGGAGAGGAGACGTTATATTCAGTTTCAGAGGTCTGTCAACTTTTTTGGCCAAGTCATAGACTGTTTACATCGAAGGACTATGCAGCAACCTCTAGAATGCTTTGAGCCTGATCAACCACCCCTTGAATATTTGAAAACCTTGTTATACTGCTACGGATGGGCGCTGGTATCTAATTGCCCTCTACCTTGAGTTCTGGATACAGCTTTCTCAAAACCTTCCCGAAACCCTGGATGTTTCTTTCGCGCCTTGATAATCGGTCTGGGTCCGGGCCTTTATCAAGAGCTAGAGCTTGAACTCCCATCCTTTGCTTCCAAGTTATGATGATAACAATGGGTACCATGGTTTAAAGGGAGGCGCGAGCCCTGGTGTGGAAATGTTGCCAATGCCAATACTCAGACTCAGACTCATATTACTCGGTGCCATGGGTGTGCGGTTCTGAAACCACAGAACCTACGTGCTGCCTAAGGGATGAGCTGGAAGGTGGGTGAGAGCGCCAAGGCCTTTGCTCTACTATATACTATAGATGGAAATTAGGTGATTCTAGGCCGTCATTGACAATATTATTTATAGCAAGCAAGAGGATGGTAGCTAAAGTGCTGCAGAGGAATCTTGATATATCATATCATCAAGGTATGACGTTATTAATTACATCTTCCAGCTCTGCCAATTGCGGGTAATCATCTCATTGGCTGTGAGGGTGATGGAGACGTGCGGGGCAATCCGGAGGAGATGAGCAAGCGAGCCTACACAAGTACAAAAGAGACGAAAAAAGTTACATCACCCATCCGTGATGAGGTAAGTAACGGTTCATTAGGTAGATGAGATACACACCTTTGTATAACGCAAGAGGGCCCTCGGTTCGGATAATTTTGAGGAAGCAGTCGATTGAGCCTGTATAAAGAGCTCCTTTGGTGCTCCCATTCGGTAGCCTAAATGTTGGTTGATTGTATCTACGTAAAACAGGGACAATGAATTAGACAAGAGTGGACGGCGGAAAATTCCATACAATCGGGTGAGGGTGGTATCGGCGGCCTGCATTGTTGTGCACTGGAGAGATGGATCCAAAATGAATAAATAAAATTGCGTATGCGAAACGACGGTTTGGGTTTTACCACGACTGCCCCAGCGAAGACGCTACTAGTAACCACGACACTAAACCCTTCAAAACCTCTTGATTGTAACTGATGCATCATCCAAAAGTAGCTTGGCATTTGGAAGCTGGTCCCCGTGCTTGTCCTTAGGATTGCAGTGGGTAAACCACGGAATAACCCCCGAAGACCGCCGCCATCTTGGTAGTAAATCGAACGAAGAGCGTGTAGGAGAGAGGTGTAATGGCGTTGAGTACCGACGGGGAGCGCCGGAGAATATGCTTGCATACGGGCCTTGACGAGAAAGAGAGGGTTGGCCAGTGTGGCTTTGAGGTGCGTGTAAAAACAGTTAGGAGTGCGTGTGTGGACCCTCGTATGTTGCGAAATCTCACCTCCCACAATACCAGTACCAGTACCAGCTGCAAGAGTCGTGATAGGGTGCCTTTCGGCGATGTCCCAGCCGGCGAGGGAATTGAATCTTTGTCGGAATGGCTCATACAGCCCTGTGATGGGGGACAATGAACTGCTCGCCCATACATGCTGCCGTGTGTCTGTTGCACTAACCTAGAATAGACATTTGAAGGACCGTCTGGCAACATATCAACACTTTAGTGTTTTCACTTTTTGCAGTTAGGCGACAAAGTAGTGGGGACACACGGAATAGGCATAAGCAGCTGTAAGGCCGCGCTGGATTCCACGTACACCCTCAGCTCGAAAGGTCTTCCCTATTGCGTCAAATGTGTTCAAGTAGACCTTTTGGTATCCATTGCGATTGCGGGTGAGCTCTCCTTGGAGCTGCAAGCGTGTCTTTGCGACCTCTGCCGGATTCGACACAGTAGTCTGGGGCAAAAATTGGGTAATCAGTCTGTGTAATGATGCCAAAAAAAAAAGGAATCGTGGAAAAGGAAAAAAAGCATATATACCGCTGTACAGGCAGCGAGGGCGGCGCAGACAAAGGTATCCGCGGACGGACGAGTTGTTTTGGACATTCTTTTTTGACGCTCAGGGGATTCACGGAAAGTTAATGAATAACAGTGATTGCAACACTGAGAGGTGGGTCAGGTAAGAAAAATAGATATAGGGAGACTGGCGTGCGGCCACCCACCTCTGGGCGACTCTCCGCCGGTTCGGTCGGGCACGGTCTCTCTGTATCGGTATGTTGTCCCGTTTGGGCCCATTCGGGCGCGTTCGGTGGGCATGTGATGATGAATCGGACTTGCTTCGACCCGACTCAAGAGTGTTATAGAGTAGAGTAAATGAGCTTGTTATTCTCGAAGTTCCTTGGGTCCGCCATCCGCCGAGTCCTATTTATTGATACAAGAAAGAATAATGGTAATCACGCCGCCCCAACCACACGACTTAAAAAGAAGAAAAAATAATCTCGAGTCTATCTCTCTCTCATTCGAGCACCAGGCACCACGTCCGCTCCCATTTCTCTCTTGGCACCCCCCGTCGTCGTGCAGTTTCATCATCCCTCACGAGCCCGCCCCACCGAGTCTTTTCACAGACCCAGTCAATCCGAAATATGCCCTCTTTGCGCTCGCGTTTCGGCAGCACGATGGTCTTCTCGTTGCCTTCCTCCTCCCCATTCACCGCTTGAGGGGGCAGAATACCGGCCTCGCTGGCGTGCCGTTGGTACTTGGGTTTGCAACAGGAAACAGTGGCATTGGCGGGGAAGAGTCGGGTGTACCACGGTGATGGCGCACCAGCCTGTGAAGAATTGGGTGGAGGCGAGCCAGACTCGGAGAGGGCGAGACCATCTTCCCATATAGAGGTGGTACGTTGCTGCTGCGCTTGTGGGAGCTGGTCCCATTCTCTCTGTGTGATTCGCTGGTGTAATGCTGTGTGGATCGTTGAGAGGACGTCAACTGCACGTTACAAACGGGTTAGTAAATTGGTAAGGTACCAGAGATCACGTACCGATGAGGATGTGACCAGCCTCGACGGCTATTACCCAAGGAAAGAGGCTAGATACGACCCAAATGGACTGTAAAGCGAGGAATTAGTCGCATTGCATAGATGCAGACAAGATACGTACACTCAGCGATGGGTGAAATGCCGTCTCCTGTATAAGATGCTGTACATCTGACCGAGGGAGGTAGCGTTCTGGGGCGCCCTCGGTAGTATGGTCTCGAGCGCTAAGCCGGACATTGATGGGGAGTGTCCGTAAGTCGTAGTGCACTCGAGTGGTGTCGTTGCCCTGGGCGACTGAAAGCGGGGAGAGGAGTGGGGTTAGGGTGCTGCCCCGACCTGCGCAAAAGCAAAAGAAGATTTGCAAAACACGGAATTAGTTTCGGGTCCTAAACTGGGCAGGTAGTGATGTGGCGCCAGCACTGACTTTGAGAAGCAGGAACTGGAGCCGGTTGCGGCGCTATCGTCACAAGGTTGCTCCCTGGGGCAACCCATGCCCTTGTGCTGCCACCTCGGATCGAGCCGGGACTTTGCAAGGACGAATGACGGAACTGTTTGTTCGTTTGTTTGGTCGGGAGTCAGGAGTTATTTAAAGTGCGGTAAAGAAAGATTGCGCACCCTAGAGGTGGCCTCTGCGCGGGGGAGAATTTCGACAAATGGGTACCGGGAGTCAAGAGTGGTGCCTGTTCGGGGAACTGAGTAAGGAGACTGCAAGGAAATGGGGGGAACAGTACGATGGGTGTGAGGAGAAGGGTTGGGACGCCAGACTCGGTCGGGGGCGTGATGGTGTTGGTGAGGATGACGCGGTAAGGGCTCAATTGTCGAAAATTGCAGGGAGCGGGGATGGGAAACGAGGTGGTAGTCTTCTGGGCGATACGAAGAGGTACCAGCATAGGCAGCGGCAGCGGTAACAGGACTGGCAGTGGCAGCGGCAGCGGAGGTGGTAGTGGCAGTGGCAGTGGCAGTGAGAGAGGACATGATGGATGCCTCTCGGGCTTCGTTTTTCTCCCAAGCAGCGATTCTAGCGTCAAAATCGATGGGACAAGACCGAGTCGAGAGCGGGAGCGGGAGGGGCCTCATGGAATGGTAATGATGTCTAGTCGCGTGTGCAGCGGCCATATACAAGCACCAGTACCACCTTGGAGTGTTTCACCTCAACTTCACTCGGCCCGCTCTGGTCGCGGTCGTCGTGGTGGGTGTGGTGGGCGTCGTGGTCGTCGTGGTCGCCGTGGTCGCCGTGGAGACGGGGTAGGGGGTGGAGGATGTGGTGTGTGACGAGGAGAGAGAGGAGGAGAGGAGAGGAGAGTCGAGGGAGCGAACTGTCTTATGGCATTCGACGAGGTGCGAGGTGCGAGGTGCGAGGTGCGAGGATGGATATGGATATGGACGGACGAGCGAGCGAGCGTTGTTGCTGTTGCTGTTGTTGCGGGGTCGTGGTCGAGCCATGCGCCTTGCCTGCTTGCCTCATGGGCTGCGGAAGCGTAAATGAGGCCGCCAGGACATGCCTCGACATGCCTCGACATGCCTCGAGGGTGATCCGTCCACGCCTCACGTTGAATCCATGTCAATCCATGTCAATCCATGTCAATCCACTCATGCATTCCTTGCGCTCCTCTCATTGGCTCATTCGCCTGCAAGCAGCGTCCGCCTCTGTCCGCGAGTGTATCCGCCAATATCCGCCACGATCGATGGCGTCGTTTCAAACCCACGCGCCCCCCCTCCCCCGACATTCTCCACCTCGTGCCGATAAGTGAAGGATCGGTTGTCGAACCACGTTCTCAACTCTCAGCCTCGCCCCCGCCTGGAATCTCCAAGAGGTGCGCACCTCCTGGAGAGAGCCAGAGATCTGGATCTCAATCTCAGTCGAATCTGGTAGTAATGGATAGTGAATGATGAGTGGTGAATGATGAATGATGATGAGAATGATAATGAGAATGATAGTGTAAATAATAATGTAAAGAAAGAAAGCATCTCGTCATGTTGTCCCCGGCGCACCTGTCACCAGTCAGTCAGTCGGTCACCGCACCGCACTGCACCGTATCTTCTTTCGGCTCGTCCTCCGAGCGGAGCGGTCGGTCGTGTCGTTATCGTTATCCTCGAGCCCTGCGTATTAGACAAGCAGCACATCCGCCTGGCATCGCGTCGCACCACTGCAGGCAGGGAGCAGGAGCGCATGAGCATGAGCATGGAGAGCATGAGTACGAGCGGAAGCAGGGAGCGGGCAGGGAAGGGATGACTCGCTTATGGTTATAATTATAAAAAAAATATTTAAAAAAAATATTTAAAATAACATATATAAATAATATACGTAGACCTTACGACCCTGTTACCCCTTTCGGTCTCATGTCCGCTCGCCTCGCCGCCTCGCTTGTCTGTCTCCGGCTAATCCCGCTCACTCATCTACCACATCGAGACCAGCCTCGGTTTGTCTGTTTGATCACCGGCGGTGCTGTGCTGATGTGCCCACGAGCTGATATGCGTGATACGCTCTCGATCGGCCACTCCTTTCCTCGCCCCTCCCCCCGCCGAACGAATAGGGAACGAGTACATCTCCGAGCGAGCTCCGGGCTGCGAGCCATGCGAGCCATGCGAGCAGCGTGTGAGAACAACGAAACAGTCTCTTTCGACTTCTAATATTTCCAGCCACGCTACCGCTGCCGCCGCCGCCGTTGTTGCCAGCAGTAGCAGTACCCCAGCCGCAAACCCAAACCTCAGGCCTATTTCTTCGAACCATCACGGTGATTCTCTCCCTTTTCTCTCACTTACCATTCAGCACGCACCATGCAGGGCACGAGAAAATCTCCACACTCACAACACTCGCCCTGTACGAGGTTTCCGATGTCGATGTGATATTCACATAAACGGCCTTCTCGCAGGACCGAGCCCTGTTTGCCGGGGTTCGCACCGACCTCTGTCCCGTTCCGTCGTATCTTGACCTCGACCTTGACCCTGACATCCACACAACCCTCACACCCGACGACTGGGACCATGTGCGATCTCACAGGAATTCAAACACCCCAGTTTCGGCGTTCAGCACCTGGTGCGTCACGTGCCTTGACTCTCGGACCCTCGAGGTCCACCTGATGCAGGAACACTGATCGTCTCCTCGTCCCCAATAAACTGTACGAGCCATTGTCCAAGCCGTCCGCACACGCGAGCTCGATGGATCGGCGTCCGCTTGACCTACAGATGCCGTTATCAATACTGTACATTCGTCCAGAATACGTTTGCTATAACAGAAATAGGGAGCGCATGACCAGTGGATATCTACCTCTTGGCGTTCTCTGCCTCGGCTTCTTCAACTTCGATTGCAAGTCTCCATGCAGCCAAAAAAGCAACGTAGACGAATCGAACCTGCTCAGCAGTCTGAACCATCATCGGTCGTTGGTCCCGCAACGAGTCAATCTCCAACGCAATGAAATCGTTTGCAAACCTCTCCTCCAGTTTCCCGAGCGCACTCGGCGGCAGCGCGGGTGGCAGCTTCTCAGGCTGGGGAACTATGCGAACATTGGAAGTCGCGACCCGAGGTTGGTTGAGGTTGTGGTACCGGAAGATCGAAGAGAGCGCGAGATACGTCCCTGTACGGCCGACGCCGGCGCTGCAGTGAATCACGAGCGGTGGGTTGGGCGAGTTTGAAACGCCCGGATGGGACACGTCCAGGTTGCACGCGTCGACGAATTTCATGAAGCGGAGGTAGCCACGGATGTCGGATGGTACACCATGATCTGGCCAGCCCTATGCCTTCACCTCAGTACGATGGTAATATAGGGGGGAGGGGGGGGAGGGGGCAGAGGTCTAGGTGCGTGCTCACTTGGAATAATAGGTGCCGTACGAGTCGCGCCTCGCTTGGCTTGTGCGCATACGCAATCCGTAAAGTCGAATGTTGCCAGCAGTCTTCTTGCTCGGTAGCCAGGAGCTCAATGATGATGGATGGCAAGCTGGTAACATTGCCCGATTCAGGCTGGGGTGTCCACGTCATGCTCTGTCCGACCTCGGCAGGGAAATACGGTGATGCTTTTGTAACCCGTCTCTCAACATTTTGTGTGAGTTGTACAATCGTCCGCGGTGTTTGAAATGGTACGGTTTCTCCTCCAGTAACTTCAGGCGCTGGTGCGACTGGATTGAGGAAGAGGTTGAGGAACGAGTGTGCAGTGGCGGGAAGCGGCGCCTGCGTTGCAATGTGCCATTTGCCGCCAAAACATTCCCTAACCCAATTCGCATTGAGGTAATGGCCCTCTGGAAATCCAGGGGTGATAACCCGAGTACGGTCGTACGCGACCACGTCTGTGTACCGGTTGCTCTGACGATTTGCAAGCTGGAGGCCCACAGAGCACGTGTACGCATATTGCAAGTCATCGATCGCGAGTTGTTCGGGAAAAGAGTGCCGCGGCCACATCATTCGTTGAACAGTTCGGGTGTCTTCGCGCACTTTGAGGGCAGTGGTCACGCTGCTTACGTACTCTTCCATCAGGGGCCTTGGGAGCCATGCAGGACCAGCACTAGTGGACATCGTTCGAGCCAGCGATGAAGCAACGCAAAGGATGGCGGCAATCGTGGATGGCCAGGTGCAAGAAGCTGGCACGCACCGTCCTTAGTCTTGGCCATGTCTGCGCGTGCTCTCACCATCCAGTACTCCTTCGCCGTCCCACACGGTGTCGTACCGCCCGTTTCAGAGCCATCAGGCAAACCAGTCCCTACCTCGGATTCACTCACCTTTCCTTTGAAGGATCAGAGTGTGTTCGACTATAAGGACGTCGTAGCCGCTATTCAGGAGGCTAGGGCTGTCACTGGGCATACCATCTTTACGCCTTGGAGAGACGCGGTGGGCGATCGTGAAAAAGGAAGAGACGTGAAAAAGGCCAAAACTGTCGAAGATGAAGACGAAGGCGAAGGCGATGAATGAGAGGGTAGGTGAGGATATACCAATGTGACCACGACTGAGTATGGTCCTTTTCCCGTAGATCGAGTGGCGGGCGATTGGAATAAGTAAGTGAAGTATCCTCATCAGACTATCCTCTCGTATGGAAAGTCCTAACAATACCATAAGACCCATTAATGTTCCTTGAACACAAATGTATTTCAAAGTTCGCCTTCGCAGCCACTCCTTACTATCCACTCTTCACTCAGCCACCGGGCCTTTCTGAAATGACGCCTGTCGCTCTCTTGAATTTTGATAGTTGAGCACCCATTTTCTGCCTGCTGCTAGGTCGCATATTTTCCCATAAACGTCAGCAAAGTAACCCACAGTCATCGGCGGCTCCCGGCTATGGCCACTGCTGAACGGATCACATTTGGTTATGTCGGGATGCGCAGGGTTATAACAGGTTTTTATGCTTCATGAGGCGTTCGGCAGCCCACATCAAAGCATCGTAATCTGTCAGGTATCTTGCTACGTCGCTAAGACCCAATTTGTTGCGTTACACACACGCAACACGGGCCATGAGTGTGCCAAATTAAGCAGTTAGAACTGAGGTGGTAAAGGAGAAATATGGGTGATAGTGACTCCCCTTTGCGCCATATAAATGAGAGGAAGTGAGCCACTGGACCGGCGAAGGATCATACCCACCAAATTACTGTGACGTCCTCAACTTGCGTTGAAAACGCCACGAGAGGTGCACATTGCGTTTTGCGCTTCTCTGGTGAATCTCATATCTCAACAAGATTGTTGTTGTTCTCTTATTGTATACTAGACAATTAGGTAGTCAATCGGTCGGGTAGCGGAGTGGTTACCGCGTTGGTCTTCGATTCCTGGGAAACCAAAGGTCGTCAGTTCGATCCTGGCCCTGATCGACTTTTTTCTCCCTTATTGTGTATCGCTGCACGTGGTTGACTAGCATTTCGACCGAATGCCGTCAGTTCGAGCCTGCCGTGTTCATTATTTTTAATTCCCCTGTAACAGGGTGGTATTTCGCATTAGTATCCGACTTTCATGAAGCCAAAGGTCATCAGTTCGGTCCTGGTCTAGATTCCATGCACATAGACGCGTCTCTCTCCTTCGCGTTCTTGTACAAAGGGATTGTTACTTGCGCTTGGGAATCTCACCATATGAAGACTGTTATCACTAGTCTAGCAATGCATCTACAAGAGCCCCAATTGAATCATACACCTGGGTTGGTGGATACTCCGCCCTGTTCTCGTCTCCTGCTCTATATTTGCCGGTTTTGACTGTAGAAGGTACGACAGTATGAGCCAGAGAGCCGTCAGTTCGCACTAAATCTAATCCACTCACCCAATATCCGTTGCAAACCTAGTTCAACAGCACCGCCACCCAAGTCGGCCTCTGCGTCATCCCCTACAACCGCCACATCCCCTAGCTGTATACCACTCTCACTCTTCCCGTGAATGTCCACATCAAGCGACTGCAAGCAGACTTCAAAAAACGCCCTCTCAGGTTTGCCCACCGCTTGGGCTTTGAACCCTCCCCCTACGGCATTCTCGAGCGCCGCGACAAACGGCCCAGGTCCAAGGGATAGCTCCCCATTCATGTCCCTTACGTACCGCGCGCAGTGGGTCGCAAGGAGCGGAATCGAGGGTGTGGTATTCGTGGTAGAGGACGTGAGGACTCGAAACGCAGTATTGAGGTTTGCGTAGCTAAATTTGTCGTATGCGAGTCCTATGACTACCGCGTCGTAGGTCTTTTCTGGCTCCGAGAGCGCGGGCGGTCGTGCAGTGGGGAAATCGGAAAAGTCGGCAAGAGCCGAGTCAGAGAGAAGAAGATATGGTCTATGTGGGTTTAGTGTAAGGTGCAACGGAGGGAAAGGGACGAACCGCTGAATACCCCGCACAAGCAACAATTCCCTCATCGCTCCAAGGGAAGTGAAGACCTCCTTGGGGTAGATCGTGAACCCTGCTTCAGTCAGGCGCTTGATCAGCGCCACCGTGGATTCCTTGGACGTGTTTGAACTGATTCATCAATTGGAATATTGTCCACTGATGGGAGACGGGGGAGGACAAACCAAAACTTAAAGGGGAATTTTGCCTCTCTCAATCTTTCGATTGCTTGTACTGCACCTGGTATTGCTGTTGGGCCGACATGGAGAGTGCCGGAGAGGTCAATGAGGAGGGCCTTGACACTGTAATCAGCAGTTAGATATATTTTCTCTTTGGTGGGCTTAACTACTTGCTTGAGTTTGGGCATTGGCAGGAGGCCGGTGTGAAGGAGTAGTTCAAGATCAACGCTGCTTTGGCGCATCTAGGCACAATGCCGTCTCTTGAAGCAATGAAGCAGTGAGTATTGATTGGATAGGTTAGTCTGACAGACTCCGTGATCCGTGATGTGCCACCACCACCAACTCGATCTATTCCACAAGGAACTAGTAACGTCAAAAGGCGGTGGATGAGCTACAAAGGGACTATTTCGTGTCACAGCCGATATTAAAGTTGAATTAATGGGGAGGAGTCCGTTCATCTCTAAGTGAGCGATAAAGATTCATAATAAACTCGTTGGCCGTAAGGGTGACAATAGTGTGGGGGGCAATTCGGATAAAGTGAGCCGTTGATCCTGTGGATAGGCATGTTCTCAACAAGGAATGGTTGGGATGAATCACGGACGAACGCACCTTTGTACAACCCGCGGATGCCCTCCGCAGAAGCTGTCTTCCAGAGACAATCTATTGGGCTCTTGTAGAGTACCCCGACGGATTTAAACCCGCCTCGCCCGTCGAGCACTTTTCGGGTCGGTTGATTGTACATCCTTGTTAGAGCCGTATCGGGCGGTTGCATAACTAAGCACTATGAAGCGTGTGATTCAATTGCTCATACCACAGCCAATGAAGCGGTGGACGGGGGAACGTACGACACACGCCCCCGACACGGTGCTGCTCGCCAGCCAGGTCCAATGCGAGTCAGCTGGGAGAATACCATGGTTGACAAGAATTGACTTTGTCCAGTTGTACGACGGTAACTGAACGCTGGAACCCATCGCCGTGCGGAGGATCGCAGCATCAATGCCACGAATGAGGCCCCTGAAGCCGTCTGCACGGAAGATGGTAGAGAGTGCATCAAAGGAGGATTTGTAATGGTGCTGGGTTCCTACTGGAAGCGCTGGGGAGTAGGCCTGCATGCGAGCCTTGATGAGGAAGAGCGGGTTGCCAAGAGATGCTGGGACATTAATGCCAACTATTAGCTATACGTGTTGGTGGAGGAGTAGAATCGTGGCGTACCGCCGATTACGCCACTCATTGCGCCTGCGAATACCGAAGTGTGGATGAAGGACTCGGTTGGGGATTTGCCTAGGGCGGAGTTGGTTCTCTGGCGTATTGGTTCATAGAATCCAAGACGAGAGCCATTGAGGAGTATCTATATGCGTAGAAAGAGTGGTGTTGAGCCTTGGACGCAGCGGGCGATGTCGACGAAGGATTTACCTGGTAGACGTATGCTGGAGAGAGGCCGCGTTGTATGCCCCTTATACCTTCGTTTCTCCATGTCTTGCGTAGGACATCGACCGCAGACGTGTACACACGCTTTCCGCCGTCTTTTGCGAGTTCGCCCTGGAGCTGCAGCCGCGTCTTGGCGACCTCTGCGCTGTAGATGAATGAATCCCAGAGTTAATATATGATATATGGCACCGTTGTGGTAACCCTAGCGTACGGATTCGACATTGTAACCTACGCGAAATTTAAAAAAAAAAATTGGCGGTCAACAGTCAGCAATTACTTACAGCCGTGGATGCAGCCAAACCACCGCATACAAATGACTCCCATGTCGACAACGGTCTTGGAGGCGGGACGGACATGGACGGTTGGTCCGGTCGGTCGGTCGGAGGCTGGATACGAGAACAAACAAACTGACATGTGGAACGTGGGTTACCGATGGCCACCCCGGGACCTTTTTCAGGAATATCGTGGTCGACGGCGAACCACATCACCCTCGGCGTCATCGCTGCTGCCGTCGTCTTCCCCGCTCTCTCCGCCGTCGTCCGTCTCGTTTCCTCGCCGTTGGCCCTCCTGTTGCTCTCCCCGCTCTTCGTTCTATTTGTGATCATCGCGTTTGTCGCTGCAAATATCACCCTCGGATATGCACTCGACCTCTTCAACGCCCGACACAACGTCCGCGTCCCCGCCGCTCGCCTTCGCCTTCGCCTTCGATCCGCTGCAAAGCGACTGGCATTCGCAACCCCGGCGGCATGGCAGGCCGTCTTGATACGCTCCCAGTGGTCCGCTACAAGTCCTCTCGACGTCCCCGTCCCTCTCCTCCCCCGCCTCCCTGTCCTCTCTGTTGGCCTCAATGAGCTCATCACCCTCATCGTCCGTGACTTTGTCCTCGTCTGGTACAAAGAGCTCTCATCCTCTCCAACGTTTCCAGGCGCAGTTTCCAAAACTATCCACTCTTCCCTGGAGAACCTTTTCTCCCGTGTCGACAAACTCGACCTCCCAGCCCTCGTAGTCAAACGCGTCCTCCCAAAAATCACCACGCACATTGACCAGTTTAGGCAGTCTGAGATTGCCGTCCGAGGTGCAGGGTTGGAACGACACCTTACCCAATCTGACGAACTCGATATGCTCCTCGCCAGCCGCTACGCCGCACGGGAGCCTTTGCTTAAGCTCCACCCGGCCGTAGCCAATCTTTCCTCCATGCACACGAGGCAGACCGAAGAAGCTCACCTCCGCACAATTGTTCATGCCATTTTGCCCCATATCCTCCCCGAAAAAGAAGCCCAGAGTCGTGCTGTACACGTCGTCGTGAGGGAGATCGTGGCATGTGCGGTTATCTACCCAATAATGGAGATGTTATCCGATCCCGATTTCTGGAACAAGATCGTTGACCAGACCGCTGGTGCGGCTATTCGACAACAGTAAGCGCACTTTCCCTCCAACTACTTCCATCAATAAACCTCTATATAGAAAGCTAATATCCAAAGTTCGCTCCATCCTCGACACTTCTTCCCGACCTGTCCCTCCAGCACACTCCTCGGATCATCCACGAATGGTGGACATCACCTCCCGCACCGGTGTCCACCAATTCGAAGCCTGGCTACACTCCATTTCTCGCATCGACTCGCTGCTCGACGCCCGTCGGCTAAAGAATGACATCGCAAACGAGATCCGCAAAAAGCGTATACTTCTTGCCAACCACGACAAGGAGGACTGGATCGCGGGGGATAAAACTGAGGACCTTGTTGCGTACCACCAACGGCTGTACACAGCGAAAAACAGAGTCGAGGAGCGGATCGCAGTCTTGAGTGGCGGTGGGGCAGATGAGGTTGTCGCGGGAGTCAGAGCCACGCCATCATTGATTATGGAACATACTAGCGAGACCAATCCGTCACGACATGCGCTCCGCGATATCCTCTCAGACCCGAATTCGCTCTCATACTTCATGGAGTTTATGGATCGTCGTAACCGATCGCAACGTGTCCAGTTCTGGCTGCATGTCGAATCGTTCAAGAATCCCCTGGAATCTGTCGAGTCGGGTGACGAGAGCGATGATGAAGAAATCCTCAATGGCACCGCGCTAGCACCAAACACTGGGCTCAGCGCAACGATTAAAGAGGATATGCGCGGTATCTATGAGATGTATTTCTCTGATCCCAAGTCCTCGCTTCTGAAGACGATCAATGCGAAGCATGTGCGCGCTATTCAGGAGTTTGCACAGGAAGACGACTCAGAAGCGACCAGTGCGACTGTGAATGGGGTGATAAAAGAACGCCGCGTGAGGAGGAGTGCGTTACTTGCGCAACGGCAGGTCGAGAAAGAAATGGAGGAGGACTTTCAGGAATTTGAGAGGAGCGATTTGTGGTTCCGCGCTGTGGGCAATTTGGCGCCGAAGAAGGTCGTCCCGCCGTCCTGTTCTCCTCCAATTTCACCGATGCTGCATCGTGCTACATCTCCACCGCTCGTGGCTCCTCCAGGTGTGCTGTTACCTACAACTCCTCCTAGTATCCCTCATACAGAGGCTCAAGGGAAGAAAATTACGAGGCCCCATTTTCTCACCCCTGCGCCTGTTCCTACTGCAACTCCACCTCGTTTAGACACCAGTCTGGAAGTGACCTCTAGCGGTTCGGCCGATTCTAATGCTCGACTGCTGCCAACGAAGACGAATTCCACGCCCTCCAACCTTGATCTGCTCTTCGGATCAGCAGAAGCGGAAGAAGGGCAAGGCGCCCGTGCGCCCCTCTTCGCAGACGTGCGTACGATCGAGGAGGAAGAGCAGTCACAGCGGATTGAGGCGATCCAAGCAGCGCTGACGGACATCATCGCAGATGAGAACCGATACTCGTCCGAGGCCGTCAAGGTAGAACGAAGGGTCAGCGCTGCCGAGTCTGCTGATGGGTTTATGACCCGAGGCATTACGAGCGATCCTGGTAGGCCCGAGAATCCTCTACTCAGTCCCAGTAACTCAGACGAACGCACACAAAGGCGAAGAAAGACGTGGATGTTTGATGACGCAGAGGAGTACTCATACGAGGAAGAAACCGACCAGGCTGAAGCGGAGACGACAGTTGGAGACGGGAAATTACGGATGGGCAGCACAGGCAGCACACCCATGGCATTCGAACCTGCCTTACCGGGTGATCTCCAGCTCTCATATGATATTGCCAAGCTGACCGAGAAAATCACCAAGTTCCAATCGCAAGGTGTCATTCTTGACGCACTCATGCGTAAAGCCGAGTTGACAGGGGATGCGCAAGAGCTGCGAATTCTAACCAAGTCGAAAAGCGCGATGGCACGTGAGCTGCGCGAGTTGACGTTCCAGCGAGCCCAGTATGAGCAGCAAGAAGCAGAGAATCGGCTCGTGCCCGATCGGACCAAGGTGGCCATCGTGTCGAGCACCAGTATGACTGAGGAGGACGGGAAGCAGGTTGTGCGGTATTTGATCGAAGTCCAGCAACTTGCTACGGATGGCAGTTTTGCAAGTGGGTGGATCGTTGCGCGGCGGTATAACGATTTCTTTACTATGCATCAACGGTTGAAGGAGAAGTATGTGGCAGTGCGGGGGTTGGACTTTCCTGGCAAGCGATTGGTGACCAGCCTGTCTAGTTCGTTTGTTGATACACGAAGAGCCGCTTTGGAAAGGTACTTGCAGGTGCGTGTCTGTCTAGGTAACCTCGAGCGACAAAGGCTGATGTTTCGTTACAGAATCTCATTGCCATCCGACTTGTTTGCGAGAGCGAAGAATTGAGAGCGTTCCTCTCCCGCAAATTCCCCATGGTCCCTGCTGAGCCAGAACTGACAACCAAGTACCCTACCTCCTCCGCCTTTCCCGGCCAAGGCATCGTCCGCACGATGTACAAGTCCGTGACCGAGTCGATTGATGATATGTTTTTCGGGCCTTCTATGCTCGATGTAATGATACAGCGCCTCACCCGTCAAGCCGCCGAGTTTGCTGGGATAGCCGGCCCTGGTGCCACGGACGAGGATCTTATCGCTCAAGCACTCAAGTCGTCCGGTGGTGGGACGGAGGAAGCGATCTTGCCACAGTTGCCCGGGGACTTGAGACCTATCGAGGGGGAGAGTGGGATGAGTACATTCTCTGGGCCGATTTGTGATCTCATACTTGCCGTGTTCGAGCTCGACAAGAAAAACAACTGGTTGCGGAGGCAGGCTATCGTTATCATCCTGCAGCAGGTACTCGGTGGTACGATCGAGAGGTATGTGCACGATTTTGTTATCGCAGCCTGGGGTTTGTTGATAATAATGGTCCTCGAGGAAACTGCGCGAGCTGGTCAAGAGCAACACAGACGAGGGACACTTGGTGCAGCTCCTGGCGACAATTAGGAGTGAGCTTTGGCCAGGAGGGAACCTAAAACCGCCAAGTGTACCACGGAGGGTCGACGAACGAGCCCGGACGCGGGACGAGGCAAACCGAAAATTGAGTGCTCTCATGCCAGGTACGTGAGATCTCAATGCAACTTGCCCTTACTAATCGGTGAGGTCGTTCACAGACCTCGCAGCTAACATGATTGGCCGTTCAAATGCCAGACGCGGTGCCCGACGGATATTTGCTGTCTTGCAAAACCGACGTTTGAACCAGCATATAGTGTATACAATCATGGATGAGGTGCGTACTCCTCAATCATTGTGCTCTACCTCCTGACTTTGCTTTGTTCAGATTGTAGGAGCCATGTTCCCAGAGACTGAGTTTGGAAGTGGTCCTTGACAACCTTATGATACCCTTGCGCCAATTGTGATATTGTAGTATTTGAGGCAGAAACTGCGTATTGAATGCCGAGCAAGTGCTTCGACATCTCCTTCGCTGCTGGCGTTGTTGGCGGGCTATTTCAGTACCTCGGAAATTTTCAAGCACAAGGTCAAACACTACACATGCACGTCGTACCGTTTCAAGGTATAGACTCGTCAGTTCAAGTGTTCGCTTGTCGTATGATGTGGGAGTCCGTGTCATATAAAGGCATATGCGAAAGGGTATGAAAGAAACCCGATATGTGAGCCTGACTTCACACTATAGTACTATGCATGATCTCTGCACCACTAGTCGTATGTCGACCCGAGTTGATCATTCTCCCCGGTTCATGGCTGCACGTTTGGCGAGCTACAATGAGGTAATAGAACTTTCAGTGATTGTGGCCCTTGGAAAAATGGGACATGTTTGACTCACTGCAGCGGCTAAATCCATCTGGCCTAGTGCAGCACCACCGGGTTTGACACCTCCAGAGGCGCCAGGCTTTGGGGCAGCCGCAGGAGGTCGAGTGGCATTTGGAACGGGCGGCTTCCCACCCCCTGCAACGGGTTTAGGTGCCAACGCAGGTTTATTTCCAGTCGCGATCGTCGGCTTCGGCCTAGCAGCCCCGGCCCCGGTTGCTGAAGGCACAGCGGGTTTGCTCGTGCTTCCGTTCGAAGTCACAGCGGCTGGAGTGGGCACAGGCCTTCGAGCGGGAGGGGGTGGCGGCTGTGCAGCCTTTGGTTTTGGAGGAACAAGTTCGAGATAATTGTGGGGTGCCCAGCCTTCTTCCTCTCCTCGTTTCACTAGCCACCACCCTGATGAAGTCCAATCAGTGGAAGCTAGCTAGAGTGGTACCATAGCTTGACCAACCATTGTCGTCTTTATCTACCAACTCGACCAGTTCATCCTTCATGAGGCTCAACTCTCCTTCCTGGCCTGAGAAATTATATAGAGCTTTGTACATTGGTTTCTCTGGCGCCGGAGGAGGAGCTGCACGGGCGGGTGGCGGAGGTGGGGGGGCTACTCTGCTTATGGCACTCGAAGTCGCAGCCTGAGTTGAAGCGACGGCTGCCGGGCCATTATACTTGGCGGTAGGTATCGGAGCAGATTTTCCTGGTAACGCTTGAGCGGTGGGCTTTGGCTTCGAGACCGGTTTGGATTTCTGTCATGGTCAGTTGTAGACAACCCGTCAGAAGAGAATGACCGCAACACATACGTTAGCCGAGGTTGACGGGCCACCAGGGCGTAGTAATTTCCCCTGGGTGATAGGCCGAACAATCCCCGCCTTGCGTTTCGCTGCGGGTCGTGAAGTACTGCTGGGTGGCTCGCCTGTTGGGACGTGCACAGTATGGCTTTTGTATATGTCACCATTTGGAGGTTGCACAGTTTCGTCTTTAATGAACTTGACCTGAGCTCGCTTCTCTTTCTTCTTCGCGTAGTCGATGCTGGTCAAAACTATCAGTCACCCTCGAGAAAAATCTGTAAAGGGTACGCACGTTGGGCTTATAATGAGCTGTGTCTGCCCATTTGTAGCCGTCATAACGTGGGTAATGAACTCGGTTTTGAACACACAGGACAGAATTGGATCTCCTTCTTCCGACTGTGGACCATTGAGAACCTACGGAAAATGGGTACGTTGGTCATAAACGATCGAATATTGTCACATACCATCCAGTCGTCTCGAAGGTTCGACATAGCAATACTGGAAATAACAGAAAGGTTGATCTTGCGATCGAGCGAGGTGATAATCCTTCCATCCTTTTGGTTCTGGACAACGATATATACCGCACGGTTCGTCTACAAGCGATACTATCAGTGGGTTCTTTTATCAGTGGTGGATAGAGATGGACGAACCAAAGCCAGATACCGCGGACTAGGTTTACTTGACCTTCCAAGCTTGGACACGAGCATTTGTATCCGGCAACTGAGGAGAATAGTCTCCCCACCAGCGAACCCACACGCATCTTTCAAAACACCTCCAAGCGGACTGGAATTCCGTCCTGGCCCAACGCCCAAATAATCGCCCATAAACCGGCGATAGCTGACCAAGGAGAACCTCCGACGCTCTTTGCGTCCGGCAAGGAGTTGGTGTCCGTAATCGCGTACCTGCGCATACACGAGGGCCTCCTTATTGTTTTTCCAGAAACGTTGGATACGTGTCGCACATTCATTCTTGTAACGCCAGTAGTTGCGCCATGCACGTTGGATACGACTAGCCATGTTGTGCCAGTACCGGTCACGCATCGTCTCAAGAGCGAAGAGCTGTACAGTGTCAGACCGTTTTTCATCTACGCATAGTCGGCAAGGAGAATGAGCATACCGTTTCAGGGTTCTTAATAAACGCTTTTGTAACGCCCATCTGCCACTCTTCCTTCGCGATACCTGTATCCTTCAAAATTCGTTCACACCCACTCTTCGCGTCACCAGCCCAGATGTAATCACCCGCGTAACTTGTCGCGTGGCTAAGGAGATAGAAGCGTTCCACGACCTTCTCAAATGTGTTACGATAGGCGAAACCGGCGCGTCGAACGCGGATATTCTCCTGCAAACCGAGGTACTTGATCTGATGTAGAATGGCCTTGGAGTCATATTCAGTTGCAGAGCGATTCTCATTTGGTTTGATGGTTCGGATATAGGACGGTTGGGCACGCATTAGGTTGTCGACGAGGGCACCAGCGGAGGTCTAAATAGTCAAAACTCATTAAAGGGACCACCGTACAGGATAACGACCGCTCACCTTAATCTTATCACCCGCAGTAGGAGGCCGCTTCTTCGAATTAGGATCGGGTCGATCAGGGAACAGCTTCTGCAAAAACTGATTGCCAGAACCACCGATAAGGTCCAACAAGTCTTTGATGAGCGCATCCTTATTCTTATCTGTCATTCCGGCCACGTTGTACATCACGTCTCCAGCATAATGCTTGACCAAGAACTGCGCGCCGCGGGACTCAAAGTGGGGGTTGGACGCAAGCGCCGCACTACGCTGGATAAACGAGTTATCCGCCGCTGTAGGATCTGCATGGGCCGTCGCAGTCGCATCGTTGAGGGCTGCGAAAATACCGGGGGGGCGCCGCTCCTCAATGAGGTCGCACACAATCTTGTTGTTGAAGTACTTGATAGGCGTCCACGTAATCTGCTCGCGCACGTATTCTTCCTGCTCCGCTTTCAGCGTAAGCTCAATGAAGATTTGTTGGAGTTTTTCGTTAACGTAGTTGATGCAAAGCTGTTCGAACGAGTTATCCTGGAAGATTTCAAATCCATATATGTCGAGTACGCCAACGATGTGGTTGTGTGCTTGGCGGGGCTTCATCGAAACGTTAATGCGGGAGACGATCCACTCGAAGAGGTTATTGTAGATGGCTTTGGCAAGGGCGTCCCGGCCGGATACTGCCTGAGCTGGATTGAGGGGGACGTCGTACACGGAGCCTAGGCACCGATCAACACAATAGGCGCGTGCCTAGTTTTCGTCACTCACCCCGCCGACCACCTCGCTGAGTCTCGACGACTTTGGTGGTCATAACCTTCTCAACGAGGGCCGGGTCGACATCCATCAAGTACCCGATGAAATCAGTGATGCCTGTGTCGGAAATCTTGGCATTTCCGTCATCCATCTCGTCGTACTGGATATTACCGAGCCAAAGGATGATAGAAAGCATTCGGAAAATCTCTTCCTGTTCTTGGGCAGTGAGACCAATGACGTTCATCGCCTGGAGCGTCTCCTGAAAGTCATGCGTGTCGTCAATCCCAGAGACGCTAAGGCAGTTGGAGCGTGAGGTATAGGCGTATGCCTCGGGCCCTTGTAACCCGAAGAGCTCGCGCTGCTCGTCCGAGGCGGCTTTGGTAAATTGGTAGAAGATGTGGAAATCTCTCTCGTTGTCGATCTGGCCCACCACACGACCTTTCTCCAATAGGTAGTTGGTGATCTGCGCACCGACGGGTTCGCCGTGCTCATTGAACATAATCTCGAGATACTTGCCATGGCGAGAGCTGTTGTTGTTCCGTAGTGTCTTAGCGCATCCGAAAGACTCTAGGAGAGGATTGGTGGCGAGAACCATGTCTTTAATTTCTTGGATAGCGGAATTCGAACCACCGGAAACTGCGGCGATATACTGCATGATGCGCTTCGCTGCTTCGGTCTTGCCTGCACCTGATTCGCCGGATATGATAACACATTGGTTCTCATGATAGGCTTGCATGTTGTAATATGCCGACTCTGCGATGGCGAAGACGTGCGGAGGCATTTCGAGACGGTTCTTGCCCTTGTAGGAAGAGAGAACGGCGTCTGTATATATACCTAGATCTACAAAGTCATCATCAGCAGGTGTCCTATGAGCTGATAAGATAAGATGGCGAGCAAAGCTGACCTTTGAATGGATTTACTGATATGAGTACTGCTCCGATGTAAGTGTAGATCTCCCCATTTGTCCACCGCTTCTGTAAGTTGTCGTTTACAGCCTCGTTTGAGATTGTGGTGAGGAGGGTCATGTCGGATACTCCCACTTGTTTCTTCTTGAATCCCTCCTTCCAATCTGCCTACGTAGTATCGTAGGATCGTAGGATCTAACGTCAGCTCACAATCGATCAATCGACGATCCTAGTCGCTAGTCACTAGTCGCTAGTCGATATCGTACCTTCGCCACCTTCTGTGGGCCACTCTTTTTCTTCGGATTCTCCGGACCTGCGGCGGATCTTTTCCCTGCCTTCTTAGATGGTGCCTACAGAGCTGCATTTAGCGAAGTTTCTTTTCTGAGCGTTTTGTCAACGCTGACCATGGTGGGTAGGGAAGTAAGAGGATGGATAGGTTCAACTCTGCCACAGCTGGGCTGGGCTGGGCTGGTATCGTCATTTTGAAAGTTGGGTCGTGATACACAACACAGACTAATACTAGTATTGATCCACTGCGCCTGCGCCTGTGCCTTGCGTGCTTGCCCTCGATTGGGAACTCTGATCTCGTTCCCGCGTATCGTGACTAGATGTGTACTCCGCAAGCTCGTTTACTTGACCAACAACCACAATGCTCACGCTTGCTTGCTTGCTAGCTAGCTCGCACAGAGCCTCCACTACCAAATGCTAAATATGCGCGTAGAAACAATGTGTGTAACGAGAGTAAAGGCAAAGTAAAAGCGAAGTAGAAGCGAAGGAGTGCATGAGAGGTATCACCCTCGCTCTGTACAGAGCTGGAACTGACCCTCCGACGTCGTGTCGACACATTGCCAGTCTGAGCATGCATTCGATGGCAGCCCAGATGTATAGTACGAGAAAGGCAAGACCCGTTGTGCCACTAGAGTAGGGGTAGAGTAGCGAGAGGCTCCAACTATGTCCACCCTTGGCTTCAGGGCTTGGTCTTGCTTTTTTCCTCGCTTATCCCAACATTTGAGCCTCAACTTACAATCTTGCACTTGCAAGTAGTTTACTCCTCTCGCAAAGCAAATCCAACCGCCTTAATAACACACATGAGTGTGTATAATACCCAAGACCCAAGGACCAGCTGGTGTGATTCATGGCGAACTATCCCATTCTCATTCCATGGAATACTGCCTGCGCGAGAAAACGCAGTATAACGAACGAACGAACGGCTTGTATACGTCCATACACATACGTAACGCTGGCAGCTGGCCAGTGCAGTGGTGCCGATTCATTCGACTAGTGACTAGAAGCTGAGTCTGGGTTTGGGCTGGGAGTATCCATGTAGTGAATGGGGTCTGTTGACTGGCATTTCGACGATGTGCAGCGCATCTATGGTGGGACTCTTACCGGAAAGTATTCGGGGACGGCGGTACCTTTGTCATTCATGTCTCATGTCGGGCAGGCTTCTAGACGGGATCCTCCTTGAGTACGGGCGGTGCATGTGGCTGATGTGGCTTGTGGATCATGATCCCCCTCCCTCGGCTAGGGTTATGGGAATAATGCGTAGATCAACCTGACGATGCACCCTGGTCACAAGTGAGTGCTCTAATATCTGTGGATTATTTGAATGTAAATTGATCCGAAGCGCGCTACTCGCCGTTAATGATTTCGATCCTACCACCTTCAAAAGGGAAGCTGTCAGTCCGCCTCTCACTCTGATGGGCAAGCAATTATAAGAGTCAGCCACTGTCCAGCCCAGCAGCCAGTGCGATCCACCCCTTCCACCCCCACCCATCTTGCACCCGTCCGCTTCCTCTGCACCATGGCACAGAATCAGCGCAACTGCCAGCCTGTCAACAATGCGCTCGACCTTCAGGGTGGGTTTCCTCCGCTGGACAGAGGCCCGCCGATCTCGGCATCATCGACAACGTCCTATCCTCCCACTGCTCCTACTCTTCTCAATGACATGACGACGGCCTCTGTCATATCTCAGTCCATCAAAAGTGGGCGTTTGAGTGAGTAGGCGTTCTTAACTTGACGCGAGATCAATGAGAGTTCGTCCACTGAACTTATGCTGACGATACCCTCCTCTAGGAAAGGCGATTCGTGATTTCGATTCGCATTTTGATCCACCTAACCACTTCTCTGACTCTCCGACGTTACTTCGCGGGGACGCAGTCCCAATCGGGAGTCGGGCGCATGCGGATTTCATCCAACCTATCATTGACACATCAGTCTTTCCGCCATCTATTGCGGCACATGATCACCATAGCCTTCACACCTTTTCCGGGGGTAGCTCCGTTGGTTCAACAACGCCATTTTCTTCGCTCCGCCATCGGTCCACACTCACGAACGCCCCTGTACCATTGTTTCCTCTTACGCCTAATACGTACGGATACGCGACGGTACCATCCAACGTAGATCCAAAACAGTTGTTGATGCCCTTTGGCCCCCAAACACTCACATCGGACTCAACATATGTCGGTCCTGCTCAAATAAGTGATACTATATCCAAAATACGCTCGAATGAGCCCCAGATGTATGGGGAAAGGGGGGGAACCACTCTGTGCCTGCCTGGTCCCGAGTATCAAACGGAGTCGCCAGATCCACCGACCCCCTTGTCTGGTTGGTTGAGACTACAGTCCCCTTATCGGCCACTCTCGGGTGTCCTATCCCCCACATCTCCATCGCAGTTTCAGATACCACCAGAATCGCCCTCAGCTCCGTCCACACCTGCACTCCTATCCCCCAGCTCCGTGTCGACATTGTATGGGACCCCTCCTGTCCTTGGGACTCCATCACTTCCACTCTCCATTCCTTCCTACTCCAATGCTCAGCATTGGGTCCCCCTTCTCCGCACACAAGCTGCACAAGCTGTGCCTCAGTCCCGGTCGAGGGCGTTCTCATATGCGGAGATACTTTCTAGAGGTGCCCCCTCCGCGCCACCCTTTGTTCCTCATCCCCCACAACCTATCTCTGCCGTTGGACCACCAGTTTCAGCACGCCATCTCAACCAGCCTGCTCAGCTGCAAAACACCCATCTGCTTAACCAGCGTCGTGCCCCATCTCGGCTTTGCAACCTAGTTCCTGTGCCCCCTGAACCCGCTAGTACCATGGATCCGACAGTCAATGCGATCCCGGGTCTAACTTCCTTCTCACCACATCCCCCTATCTTAGCTACCCCTCACACTCAGCATGCTGCTGGGAAAGTGGCATACACCCGCCCTGAGCAGATGAACCCATCTGTGATGATGCAGCGTCGCAGGTACTCTGATGCTGTAAAGGGGAAGACAAAAGGTCCCATAGAGCGCGTCAAAGTACTCCACCATTCCCCTTCTCGATCTGTACCTCCACCAGGCTCGCGCCCTCACAATGCTTCCAATGCGAGTGGAGACAGACGTCAACGCCCTCATTCCCATATAGGACTTCCATACCCTCCGTCTCCGCTTACAAATGATCTTCCACTCCACTCTCTACCTGGTTCAGCTACAGGTCGAAGTATACCAGGGGGCCCGCCGAAAATCAAATTCAAGGGAAAACGTCAAGGTGTTGATCCCAGTTTAAGGACTGCTTTCGACGACGGAGATCCTCTTAGAACCCTCCTGGATCGTATACTCGCGTCAGATTGGTGCCAACGGGATGAAGAAGAGCCGATTTATGGCTCTCAGCAGGACCAGGTCACAACAAATCTCGCTCTGCCGACGCTCCAATTACATAAATCTATACTTTTTGCCTTTGTCCAGGCGTGCACCGGGAATGATGAATTTCAATGTCTCATCTGCCCGAAGCGCTTGCGCTTGCAACGCGTTCTCCGCCATATTAGGGCACACTTTGATATCCGGCCATTTGTTTGCCGTGATTGTCCAGATTGCTGTCAGAGCAAGTGCGCTTCTTCCATTGCTTTTCACTTCGCTCTCACTAACTTACTCCCAGAAACCCACACCGTGCAACCAGTCTGGAAGGTCTACATGAGCATATACGAGCGAAGGTGGCTGGGAAGCTGCCGTGCAGCATCTGGTGCGTTGACATAATATTATTCGATGTACCTTGAACACGGCTCTTAACACCATTTGGTCTAGTGGTGGTCTTTTTGGCGGGCAAGGGAACCTGAATCGTCATATGCAAAAGCAGCATTCACGACAATAGCACCCCAGGCCATAATCCGTGATTGTACTCCTCTTGGCTGTCTTTTGGGCTATTCTTTCTCAGCACCCTGGTTATAGTATGTATCTCATTATTCTGTCCTTGTATTTCGTCTTGGAGAGGTTTACTGCTCAACCTGAGTCGTGCGCAAAACCAGCGAGTGTTTTCGCAATGCTACTGAGTCCAAACTACTCTCTAATCCTCATTTTTCAACCACTGTTTTTCTCCACTGAAACAGGGGGCGAGTGGTGTAATGGAAGGGCTTATGCACCGCCAACGTCGCGGCGGAAGAGAATACACAAATATTGGGGGTACCAAACTCCATGGCTTAGCGGTTGTGCAGTTGGTCTGATCGTGGAACAAGTGACGACTCCAAAACGGTCCCCAGTGGGAACGGTACAGCTGCCGCTGAACGGATCACAACTGGGTTATGTCAGGATACGCCCAATTGTTAGGCTTCATAAGGTGTTCAGTGCCGGCTATGTCTAGCTCTAGCCACAATCTGTCGGACATTTCGCGTCGATGAATCTAGAATGACGAGCGGTGGTTTGGGCGAGGCGCTGCGGGGCTCGTTGAGCAATACTCCCGACATATTACACGGCTTCTTCCTCTCGTTGTCTCTGGAATCTTCCTCGTCAGTCATCCTTCATTCGCAGGTTCGTTAACCTCGCAGTGGACGACTGCTCAGCGCCAATGAGTAACGGTACGGATGTGATGCGAGTACAATAGCTCAACTACCAACTGCGCACCTGGAGAGGGACATGGAGCCATGGGAGGTCCAGAGCCAAGCCGTGCAGAAGCCGTGTAGTCCGTCTTGATCGCCTGAGAGACTTCTGGCCGACAACCGAGTGTACCTCTCACCATAACCGGTGGCCGTGGCCAGGACGCGAGTGAAGGGTGCATGGTCAAGGTCAAGGTCAGGCGCAGGCGCAGGCGCAGATTGGACCCACTCCATCTTATCTTGGAAACTAGGACACTTCGTTCGCTTCTCACCTGCTGCGACGACCTCAGCCGCAATCGTATGAGAAGGATGTTGCGCAGCCCGGTTTGCTGGCTACAGAGACAGGCGCTGAAGCCGTTAGCCCTCAGGGCCTACCTCTAACGCTTTCCCGACACAGATCGCAGTTGGGAGGAGGATCGAACTAGCACAGTCCAATGGGCTGGGATGTAGGTGAGGCGATGTTTCAATCGTGATAAGTATCTGAATCGCTTGGGTTGCTTATTTCACGCTTTATAAACTCTATTTGATGCTGCGATGCTGGAAATTGTTTGGATGTCTGGACTGCTGTTCGAGGTGGCCTGTTCCACTCGTGGGCGACCAAAATCACCCCAGGTCATGATCAGCCTAGTAGATTAACCCTACAGGAGTCCGACGTTACATTGGCATCTCGAAAGGTGGGTCTAGTCGATAGTTGATGGAACCAGCGTTTGCTCAGGTGCAGTAGCGGTTGGAAAAAAATCTGAGTAATAGCTCTGGGTGGTTTGGTGGTGTGGGCAGTACTTGATCATAACCGAGTTGGATGCGCTGTGTATTGAGTAAATCGAAAGTGCACGGACAAGGGTTCGTAAAGGCGCACATTATGGAAGACATGGAAGACAAGACGTTGAGTTCACCACTGGATAATAGCGTCGGAGTTGCTGCAGGGGACTGGTTGGGAGAAAAGAGACGAACGCGGGCGCGATAAGGGCCTGTCCGTTTCGAGGTTGCGGAAGGTGCGGAAGATATGATCCTCGAGTAGGTATAACCCGGCTTAGCACAAATCTCAAATTGAAGGCTCGCACGATGCGCCAATGTAATTGGATCAACAGCAACGAACGATTATATGTCCAGGCATGAATATTGGTCATCTGTTTGCGCCAAAGGTGAACATACTTCCTTGTGGAGCCTTGGTAGTTTCATCCCTGCCGGCCTTGATCGGACTGGAGAGGGTAGATGGGATCCCATACCCATTAGAGCCTCCCATTTCTCCACCCCAGTTGATGCTACTCGCACCAATCCCTCCGAGACCTCCGAGACCCACAAGTAGCCCTCGTCCACCGCCCAGCTTGACTTTCTTTTTTGTTTTCGTAGGTGCAACGGTGTCGGCGTGTTCAGCCAGGTTTTTCAAGTTCTTCTCCTCCTGAGCAGGAATGGCTCCCATAGACAGCATTGCCTTCGCCTGAGTTGCCTTTTCTGTTCTCGATGCTGGAGATTTCTTTTTTTCTGCCAGTTTAGGGCGAGTCACTTGGGTATCTGACTCTTCTCTTTCTTCGCCTTCAGGCGGCAGGTCCGAAAGCTGAGACCTAGAGTTGGCGGGTTTGTCTTTCTTCACACGCTTCGAAGAGACGTCAAAGGTAGGGGGTGCTACAGGTTTCTTTTCGTGGAATTTCTTTGGTTTAGGTGCCGGCGGAGGGGATGGCTCGTGTTCATGTCCAGAAGATTCGTCACCCGAGTTGGGCCGAGGAGGGGGTTGGCGCTTTTTAGCCTGAAACCAGGATCGATAACGAAGATCGGCGCTGATCAGACGAAAAATAGGAAGGATTCACCTTCTTGGTAACGTGTTCATCCAGACCGTCTTCGGCCAGTCGTTTCCGCTTCGCGGCGGCTTTCTGTTGCTCCTCGGCGTCAGCCTGAGCTTGCACAAGAGCCCTTTTCGTCTTCGTTGACTCCCTCATTGCCTTCTCGATCTCACTCTTCAACGATGCAATCTCCATTTGAGCTTCCTTGAGTTCAACTTGCGTGGCTTCGAATTCGGCCTAGATGGATAAGAATAATGAAACTAGTGATATCAAATGAGATAGAGCCCACCAGCAACTCTTTGATTCGTTTCTTCCCTTCCTTAATGCGGTCCTTTTCAACCTTGAGTTCGACCTCGAGTTCGACCCTTTTCGCTCGCTCAGCATCGATCTCCTCATTTCCTTTTCCTTCGAGTCGTTGCCATCCCTTGAGTTGCTCGCGCATTTCTTTCGCATCGCGGTCCTTTCCCTCAAGCTCGAGCTTCAACCTCTCGAATTTCCGCTGCAAAGAGTCGCTTTCGTTCTTGGAATCGTTCAAAGATACCTGGAGAGCGGAGTTAGAGGACTTGAGGGAGGTGAGTTGCGTCGCGAGCGAGTCCCGTTCGATGCGTGTGGACTTGAGTTTGGCGGAAAGGGAAACTAGACGAGTTTCAACAGCAGAAAGGGTAGAATTATATTGCCCCAATGAGTAGTTCATTTGATCCTGATGCAATTGCTCAGCAGCATTCCGTTCTTCCTATTAAATCGGTCAGACTTTCACAAGAAAGATGTAAAGAATGCTCTCGACTCCGAACTATCGTGCTAAGGGTCGTGTACTCTCGGAAGAGGTCTACCACTCAGAGGTGCTCTGGTAAATACCTTTTCACGAGGTTGGTCGGGGCGATGGGTGATGCTTGCTTACCAGAATATTGTCGAGCTGGTCTTGAAGGGCCTCTGTTCGGTCTTCTAATTCCCGTTCTCTGACTTGAAACTGGAGAATTCGAAATTCCAATTTCGTCCTTTCGATCCGTTCCTTGCGAATGTCGTCGACAGCACATAGGACCCTCCAACGCTCCTCCCCGGCCATCCAGAGAGTGTCTAGATGAGCTACCTTGTTGGTCAGTCTGACCTATGGTGGTATTACAGCGCCTGATTAGCAAATCCATAGTTGAGTGTCTGTAATTCCTGACCGTTTCCGCCACTGCCTTCACGTCTGCTACTTCTTCTTTACTTCTTTGTGCAATCTTTGATACTGCCTGTTCGCCTCGCAGCCTCTCTGCATCAAGGTCTCGCCGTAACTCAACATTCTTTGTTAGCAACTCTTGAATTTGCTTGTTGAGGGCGTTGATTTGAGTCATATGCAGAGCGCTTGATGGGGGTGCTGGTATTGGTGTCGGCGTTGACGGCATTGTGCTGGTAATTGCAGAAAAGACCGATGGAGCGGAGTTCAAACACGTGTTATTTGACGGGCCAAATAATGAGTGGACCACAGACCACAGACCACAGACCACAGACCGCAGACCGCAGACCGCACAGAGCTTGAGAAATGGGACGAGGGGTTTCGGTGAAAATACGCTATCTCGTTTATTAACTAGTAACGTAGTTACGAACAATTCATCGCAGGCCTTGGACTCTCGACTCCCGGGGCTTTCCGCACTCGTAGATGGCCAGCAAACTCTTAGACATTCCCATTATGATGGTATATGGTGTGCCATCATGAGGTGGGCTCAACAAGAGCCACCAAAGGATGGCAGTGGTCCTTTTACCCGCACCGCTGCCATTGTCCTTACGCTATGCAGTGGTACAGCTTCGCAACTCGATAGTACCATTCGTCATTGCAGCTGCCGTGTGGATAAGCCTAAATGCGCGTCTTAGGAGCAGTGGCCGGAGCACACTGACAGTGCTGGCCCACAAAAGAATTAACGAAACTGGAGAGATCGACGGGTGAGGACATAAAGGCCTACATGTGTCGATTCGATGATATCTCAGTTGGGTTGGTCATTCACGGTATCGCATATGGTCAGCAACCCAAGCACGAAAAGAAGAGACGTTGTAGTGAGTTAATATGGCTCGAAGAGGATACTAGAGCGGTTCCATGAGCGGTCGTGGGTGGGTGGTTTCTTTGCTCTTCATCGCTTCGCCGGTGGCGGAGGGAGGATGATGACAGCACTCATGAAGGTTATTCTCTGAAGGGTTATGAGGGACTCAGATGCATGGAAAAGAGGGAGGATATGGTCATTGGGTGGAGGGTCAGTAGACCGTGGACGTGGCGCTGTAATTAATGCTTTGGGTATGCCAGAGAGAATGAGACTGGACACTCTGTGAGATATTAAACCCTCTAAGCAGAGCTGCTGAGCATCGCAAATCAATGTGATTCATTCGTGCGGGTTTCATATCATCTCGGTACACTAAAATATAGTTTCAACTGTTCCAGAAAGATGGTGCAGGCACCTCGATTGTAAGAGCAAAAGGAAAAATTTCCATTAGCCCGATGCGGGGGTCGAACCCGCAACCTTGAGATGGACCGGAATCTGGTACTCATAAGAGTCTCACGCTCTACCGATTGAGCTAACCGGGCACGAGGCGTCGAAGAACCAAATTGAGGATAGATTAACGTTCTTAAAAAAATACAGGCAGTAACTTCTTCACTAAAGGTGCTGACCTGCCCATTACGTTAGATACTTCCGGTTGCGTGCCCACAACTATTCCTAGATTATTGACTCTGTAGTTGACTCCTGCCACACCCAAGTTCCAAACTATATGCTTGCTCTCATCTAACGGTCTCTCTTGTATTGCATTAGGGATACCTCCTTATTGTGCCAGCTTTGTTGATTCGTTTCATTTTTGGTCATTGACCTGCATCCCGCATCCTGCTCTGCTGATGATTGCTCCAATCAGGTGATTCTATATTCCCCAAAAAATCATCCTCTGGATTTGAACTCCACTCATCATCGCCGTTGCACCGCCCTTTGAGGGGTCAGGAGTGGATCTAGAGGTGTTCCTTTGCGGTCCTTCTCGGAGGCTAGAGCCGTGACGCGGTCCACAAGTCCAGTTGCCCAGAGATACGTATTGGGTCCCTGAGTGACAATCTCACCGTCGGTGGGCGGGCAGAGCGGATCCTCCTTTCGTTACGTTCCCCAACGGTAGCAAGAAGGGCGACATGACTATTCTTGTGCTCATTGGCATCCGAATGGGTATCGATAGTGCCAATTATAGCAGTCAAGGTGTGAGGACGACAATTTTCTTGGTGTCCCCTGGCTCTTCTAATTTATTTACTCGCTTATTAGATGCCCTTCCCTTTTCCACAATCAGTGGGAATGGCAGGGGGTAACCCTTCTTCGTCATACTATTTTGTCCGCTCACAAGCGGAAAGCTTGTTCTACCTCGAACCCCACCATGCGCGACCCACCATCCCACTCCGATCGCACCCACCTGGGACTCCCAGCAGCTCTGGGACGGACGGCTACATGGACGAGGTGTGCAATAGTGGGAGTCAGAGACAGTTCAAGTGGTCTGAGAATACATAGATCGCAATTCACGGACTGGGCATGGCGGAGGACACAGGCGGGTGACTGCGCCACCTACATCCATAAGATCCCGCTCGTTGGTGTCATGCCCCAGATATTCACATTCGCATGCCCTGAGCGCTTTGCCCCCGCTCTGTGCGTACATAGTCGGCCAACCAGCGGCCAGTTTCCATATCTTGTTTACACCCCCTATGGATACCGTAGAGAAGCATTTTGCCCAGGCATATGCACCTCAGGAGCCCATTATGAGCATGTGCTGAAGATGCCCCTGTGTCTGCCTGCGTGCTGCTCAGTCACTTGATTCAACATCAGCAATGGTGATGTCCACATTATTTGGTCATAGAGGCAGTAGCATTACAGGGTATGGATGGTCCTTGGCTGATGTCCCCTCCTTGGCCAAAATTGCAATTCATAAGGTTGGACCTGGCCACAACCTCCTCATGGTTCCAACTGGGCAACACTCTCCAACAAGGCGGCTAATGGTGGCCAAGGTAAGCAGTATGTGCATAGTTAGAGGAGCTGGTAGAGATACTGTAACAGCTAACAGTATCACCTCCAGCGTTGCTTGCTGGACAAGCAACACAGTTGTATCACCTCCAGCTGCTGGTGGCTGGCTGTACCACATTCCTATATTCCATATTTATTCCTTTCCTCACTTTCCTATGTAGTTAGCTGCTCCCCTTCTTGTACATAGCACCCCCCAGTCACCACGTCAGCATGACACGTAAGCCTGAGTAAAGGTAGGAAGACCAGTGTGGGGGTCATGCCCCCCTGTATTTTACTCCATAGAATAGTGGTACCTAGGCTGGACAGTCCTGAAAAGGCACTGCCCCACCCCCTGGGGAATTAGAACACAGTTGGTGATGTCAGCACTGTGACTCCCCTGGCTGCCTGTGGGCAGGACTCCTTAGCTGCTGTGGCTGCTCTGGAGTCACCAGGGGTCACCAGAACCACTTGCTGAATTTTCCTGGAATTCCTTGGATACCCTTGTGGTATCCTCATGTTCTGCACATGCCCAGCTGAAGAGAGGGTGCATCATAATGCACCCTTGACAGCATGATTGCCTGGGTCAGAGTCCTCAGACTACCACCCATTTTGCCTTAGGCTGTAAACATGGGCCTGTGGCAGGGTCAGTCATGCTCTCACCTATTGGGTATGAGGGTGTGATCACCCTGGGTGCACAGGGGGGTTTTTAATGCTGGGACTGGCCATGGTGGCCTTCCCTAGCTGTGTGAACCCTGGGTGCACAGGGGGGTTTCTAATGTTTGGGGCCTGACTGTAATGGTCCTCCTTAGCCAGAGTGGCTGGTGAGAGTAAGGAATGTCCTGTGGGCATGTGTGTCACAGATGTGGATAAATCCTTAATGGATCCTTAAATGGCAGGGTGCCTGTGATCAGGCTGGCCTAAGCTGAAATCCCCGTGACAGGAGAATATGGGTATGCACTTGGTGGTGTAACCACTGGGGATGTACAGTGACTCCAAAAACTGGTTCACATTTGGCAAATTTTTCCTTGCAAGGCCAATTGTGGCTCAGATAACAAAGCTGAACTTGTGAAAAATTTCCGTAACAAAGCAAGGTATTGTGGCCTTGTTTGTACCAAATGTCAAAATATTAGCTTCATGTATTGATTTAATACAGCATTTACAATGACCACCACTTGATGAACCAGTTTTTGTGCTCTCTGAAATTTTTGGGTTTGTCATAGATATCACATGACTAAACCCTCATAATCATGTAAATATGTCTCAATAACATATATAGGACCCACCAGCATCATCACCCCCCCAATAAACATGTCCACTGTCTCCAACCAAACTATCCTCACTTGGCTCCAGAATGGCTACTCCTGACATAAAGTGGCTGTCCAAACACATGTCAACCACTCTACAGTCAGGAGACACTACTCTGTCATCAGTTACACCCTCCCCAGGCAGTGTGGTGGGCACCCAGCCAGGCATTCTGCTCATGGCAAAAACCCCTTGTTCACAAAATCACATCTGGAGCAGCTCACACTGCCACTGAACTCAAGGAAACTCTGGACATGGGTGTTTGTGTCCATACTATTAAGGACACATTGAAGCAAGAGGGGTTACTGTCCAAAGTTAAGGTAAATAGGCCTGTTCCTTCCAAGGCTCATCAAAGCATAGGTTAGAGTCTGCTCTGGAGCATTGGCATTGGACTCTGGATGACTGGAGGAGGGTCATATGGTCAAACAGGACTAGGTATAAGAGTATAGGGCCATATAGAGGGGTTTGGAGTGGAAAAAACCTGGCACCAAGCAGCAGGTCTGGTCTACTCTAAAGTTAAGGGTTGATTCCATATCATTTGGGGCTGCAACCTTGCTCATGGAGCAAGGCATATGTTCACAATAGATAGTAGAATGGATGCTGAGCTGCACACCAGCATTCATCAAGTTGAATTCCTGGCAATTGTAGAGTTTTATTGGTCAGACAGGCCTTGGTTCACCTTTCAACAGGAAAATGACCCTAAAGACACCTTCATGAAGGCCCCAAAATGGTCCCAACAGAGCAAGGTGATTGTCCTGAAGTGGCCTGCAGTCACATGACCTCAGCCCTTTTGAATATGGGCTGCAACACCACAAATGGCAGCCCAATGTCTATTGGCACCTCCTGCTGGTGTGGATGAGCTTTGGGGGCAAGTGCTGATGGAATTAGATAGAATACCAAAGGAGGTTTGTAGAAACCTCATTGAGAGTATGCCCAGGAGGATGCAGGCAATGGTAAGGGCCAAAGAAGGGAAAGCTGGCTACCAGCACAAAAACTGGTTCATCAAGTGGTGGTCATTGTAGAACCTGTATTAAATCAATAGATGAAGCTAATGTTTTGACATTTGGTACAAACAGGGCCATGATACTTTTCTTTGTTACAGAAAATTCACACGAGTTTAGCTTTGTTATCTGAGCCACAATTGGCCTTGCAAGGAAAAATTTGCCAAATGTGAACCAGTTTTTGGAGTCACTGTATCTTTTCTTTTAGAATCAGAGTGTAGGACACACCAGAAAGAAGCAATGAGGGCGATCTCTCTACAGGGCGTGACCCTGGTCAATGAGGCTGAAGCAGTAGTCATCATAGACTACTGCCTTTTCAGCCAACAAACCCTGAAGGCGGTGGACATGGCACACCCATGGCTCAGGAAGCACCTCAAGCACAACAACAAGCAGCAACCCATGATTACAACATCTAAATGCCCCCTGGATGACGTCGTACTCTGGAAGTACATCCCCACCCAGATGGCTAAACAGGTCACAAAAGTACCCACCAGAAACGCACTGGCCCTCTGGCAGCCCCAACAGGGTCTCAGCTTCCCCCGAGGGCTCTGCTACCTGCTGGCGGTCCAGGAACACAATTGGCCCTCAGCCATGGTAGAATTGGGCTACTACCCAACAGTCGCTGACCTCCAATGCAGCCACCTTGTGGAAAAGTTTAGCACCTTCCTGGTGGAACAACAACCAGGCCTGTATCACATGAAAGGTCAATTCGTGTGAGGAGCTATCCCACTCTTCTCCACTCATACATCCTGGAAAGTTGGTGCACATCTGCCCAACCACCCCCACCCGGGACACAATGCTGGGTACCCGCAACACCCCCTTGCGCTGCCCTGCCCCCCCTTGCCACCCCAATCTCTAGTCACCCCCTCAATCCCTTTAGGCGTCCCAGCCCCTGGACTGAAAGGAAAAGGGAAACAGAAGCCTTGGAGAGCCCCCTTCCACCCCTATGCAGCCCCTGCTGGACAACAGCATCCCAACTCCCCTGTACCTCAATGGAAGAAAGCCCTCACAGACCTGCTGGATGAAGCCATGGACTCATTCAAGAAGGACTTGGACATCTTCCCCACTAGCCTGGCAGTGCCTGCATGGCAGGATATGCTGGCGCACCTTAAGGGTATGAAGAAGCAAGCTGACTTTGACAGAAAGGCATCAATCCCTGCCCTCACAGAGTTCTTCACCACAGTGCTCAACAAAGTGAAGTCTGAGTTCAGTGCTATCCAGGAGAATGAGCAGTTAAGAGAGGAGACCTTGGCTAAAGAGTCAGAGAAGCTGGTTGAACTCATGAGTAGGTACCAGCAGGCAGAGGTGGCTCTAGAGATGCCCCTCCCTGGCTTGGATATTAGTCAGGCCCAAGCCCTAGCGAGAGAATTAGTGGAACACGTACAGGAACAGGAATGGGTCATAGACATGTTAGATGGTGCAGACGCACCAGCAGACACTGACATGGGTGACGACCCCATAGTGGACAACTTGTCTTTCGTTGAAGTCTGAGGAGAAGCCCCTCCCGAGAAGACCCCGCACCCCACTGCCAAGGAGCTCTGGCCGGAATCCAACTACCAGAACTACACTGAGCGAGTGGCACTGCTGTTCCCAGTGCTGACTGGGAAGGTGGCTATCGCTGACCTTTTTGTGAAGATGGATGAACCTGTGGACTCCAAGCTCTACCTTCCTCGACCCTTGGAGTTGTACACAGTAGATGAACTGTCAAAAGTAGTACCCAAAGGCATGTCTCACTGGAACAATAGATACGAGGACCCAATGGAACCGGTGAAGTGCTGGACTTGGGAAGAGTTCTCCGGCATCTATAACAAGCCCGGCTTCCACTTCATGCTTGCCAGAGTGGCACAAATTGGCCCTCAGTGCAAGGACCCCAAGCTCTCGATGCTCCGTTTGAAATTAGCCACATGCTGGAACTGCTCAGTTGCCCTGCAGAAAATGGACCCTAGGCAAGACTGGATGCTCTGCACGGTTCCCTCTAACTCAGAAGGAGAGAAGGACGTGCTCAAGTATGACCTCATCTGCCTGACGGAGGGCAATGCTGTTTATGTCATCAGGCGCTTTGCACTTGCAGGCAGGGCTAGAGACCTGGAATGGGTTGTTAAGGGGTCACTGGCTGACAACAACTCCATATACACTCAGATGCGCAAGCACCTCCTTGACTTCGAGATGAGTGACACACAACTTGGATGGCATGTTTTAGGAGTTCGCAAGGCCGGTGCAACGTCGAAATTCCAAGGAACCTTTATACTGGACTCCGCCACAGTGTACTGGCCATGGACGATGAGCTGGGGGCATAAGCACAGTTCTGTTCCCGATTCTTCCCCCCTCCTCAACTTTGACCCTACCTGGAGTGCTAGACGCCCTTATGCATGCCAGTGCTGCTACTCAATGGACCACTTCACAGAGGAATGCCCTCTCCCTTTCATGAAGGTTGGCAGCATGAGCCTTGTCAGCCACCCTGCCAGGACTCTAGTCATTAGAAAAAAGGCAGCAGAGAGAATCATATCCCTCGAAAAATCAGCCTGGGAACTCCCAGTCCCCTGCACCCCCGCACAAGTCCCAGCATCCCCGCTGTGCCCAACAGTCAAGGAACCCTGCCCCTGCCCCAAAGCCCCTATGTCAGCAATTGCAGAAGAGAGCACTGGTCTCACTGCAGAAGACAAGTCGGTCACAGACAATGACATGCACATGTCGTTGGCCGCCCCTCCCCCAGAAGATGGGCCTCCTTATGAGGTTATAGACAGCCTCATCAAGTTCCTCATGCTCCAGCTGCATGGTAACATCACCACGGGACTCGGCCTGACAGAAGCATGGATCCAGTCACTGTGCAAAGTGCATAAGGGCTCTCTGCTGGCAGTCCTCAACACCCTTAGAAATGGCGGATGGCTGCCTGCATCAGTCTCAAACCAAGTCATGTCTTTCGAGTATGACAGGTTCCTGATAGGGTCCCTGTCCCCACGAGTCAGTGGTAGGATGATTGGCACCATGGTTAATGATGCCCATACTGACATGACGTCTTTGACACATAATTGCCTAGGCTCTGAGCCTATCCTCACCCCAGGCACTGTGCGCCAGGAAGTACCTGTAGGCAATGAAGCCGCCACATGTACAAGAATTTATGCCATGCTCCAATTACATGGGGTCCTGACAACTATGATGTATAGACTCACCCCCTACCATGCTCACTGGTGTTGTGGAGAAAATTCCCCCCCTCTACCTGTCCCACAATCAGAGTCAAGAGATGCATCACACATTAGCGATACACTGCCTCCTGCAGATGCCGCCCCTACACAGAGCATGATACACAGAGAGCCTCAACTCCTGTCTCAAGAAATACAGATTAGCCTGACAAGGAGAGTGACCAAGCCCTGACAATCCCCCAGGACAGAAAACCTGACCACCAAATACACATGGCTGGATAGCCTGATGGATGTAGAGATGATGAGTGGAGACGAGCCTGCTCACACAACCCTACTGCCCGACAAGCACGTCACACACAACCCTGTAGTCCAATGGGTGTTATGGAATGGAATCAGGCAAGCGGGAATAGCAAATTATTTATACCTTTATGTACGCTCGCCAATACCATCGATTAGTTAGCACACTAAGGGTTGGATATGAATGGTTTATTTATTGTAATTTTATTTCTTGAGTAAAGGCATCATCGTGCGAGCTGTACGATTGTGTGCCTGCCCTCGAGAGTCCAATTCGGCGCGGGCTTTGTTCATCACGGTGGTGCACAAAGGAACTGAATAGGCGCCGAACACGGGTTCTACACAGCATTGGTATCCATGTAAATGAATATGTGCAGCATTGCCATGACAATTGGCAATGCAGACTCGGCTGTGTACTTAGTAACCCGCTATGGGTGCTTGCCTATAAAAGGGGCAGCCCCTAGCAGAGTTTGAAGATCATCCAATCTTTACCCATTCACATTCTGACGCGTCCTAAACACCTAAGTAGCCCATCTGCAAGCCGATCCATAAGAGATATGGAGTGTGTGGGACAATAGGTAAAGGATAGTTAGTAAATAAGCTTTATTACATATTCTACTTCATATAGCATTCGATTACCTTTATCTATCCAGCGCTACCCTTCGTAGTCACTCTGCGCTCATTGACAAACTGTCTGAGGAGTCATATCCTGAGGTGCGCGCAGTGTCATTATTAAAAGGTCATAGTTCTCTATAGACATTAGGAAGTTAATATATATGTACTACACTACTCTTACATCGATAAAAGCGAATATCCGTGAAGTGCTTCTGGTGAATCGCTAAACCAATATTC
>Ga0307515_10002430_pt1 | contig 40643 bp, 35 predicted proteins | sample 17_EM_MG_FD_194513 | JGI IMG/M metagenome (GOLD analysis project Ga0307515, IMG submission 194513) | Populus trichocarpa ectomycorrhiza microbial communities from riparian zone in the Pacific Northwest, United States - 17_EM | ecosystem: Host-associated > Plants > Roots > Unclassified | place... | reverse complement strand
CATTAATAAGCCCTAATCTATAAAGCAGTAATAGAACCTAATGCTTTATACCTATACCTTAAAGATAAAGACTAAGAAGCTAAGTAAAATAGTTAGTAAAGCTTTAAGCGCGGCCTAATAAAAGGATAAATATAAGAAGAATAACCTACCCTAGGTATAGATTTTGCGATTAATTAGTTCTTAATTATGCTAATAATCCTTCTATTAGTTAGTAAAGTAGAGGGGTATATTAGCTAATTGCCTTATAGCCCTATAAGAGTTAAACGTCTTTAAACTCTAGATCTAGCTTCTATAGGCTAAAGATAACCGTTTTCTGCTAAAGATTATAAAGCTCTTTATAAAGGATATTTATAATTATACTAATTAGTTCCGAATGGATATCCATAGTCTCTATAATCGCATTATAGATTTCTTTGTCCCCTAAAAGGGTAGCAATAAGCACCTTTACCTTCTTCTTTTTTACCTTCTTTTTTTATACCTTATCGCCTCTTACGCCTTATCTTTTATTAATATTAAGCTATACCTATGCTAAAGAAAGGTCACTAAAGGACTATTACTACTCCTGTAAATATTCTAAAATAACTTTAACCTTCTCTTCCTTTAATATCCGCTTAGTGGATACTCTAGTTAATATTTAAATTTGCGTCCGCCGGTTAACTAATATTATATTTATAGTAGGGGTAGGTAATTTAATTGTTGACATATTACCCATTTAGTGGCGCTTTCTGCTTAATATCGCGGGGGCTAATAGGGTAGATATATTTATCGATTATAGAGCTGCTTCTACGGATTAATTTAACGGTATTTCTAAGATAATAGCTGTTATAGGGGTGTAGATTAATTTCGTTAAAGAAGGTGACTGCTCTATATACAAAACAAGTCGGATCGCCTAAGAAACCTTATCCCTTCGTCTGGCAAAACGGACTTTTCGTATTGGGCGCTTTGGGCGCTCCTGCCTGGGTTAGCATGCTGCAGGCACCCTAGCTAGCGTGATTTTATTAGCAAGCCTCACCAAAACACGTCAATATTGCGATGCCGATGAAATACTGCAGAAGGCCACCACCAAAAACACCTCTATATTTTTAAGGAAGTTAGGCAAAAAGTCGCGATATATGACGTCATGACTGTAGGTTTCCGCCCTTCCTCCATTAACCAGCTGCTAATTATATAGGAAAATCCTCCATTAGAGTCCTCCCCTAAATTACTACCACCTATCCACTTTATACGCGTTCTTAACGTTAATAAGGATAAGCTAGTAAAGGACCAGCTTAAGGTTATAAGGGAAAATATGCTATATATATCAAATGAGATATATTAAGTGCTATAAGTAGTTAAACGGTTTAATTAGCGGTTATTTAATATAGAGGGTTAATTAAAGGCAGTAGAGGAGGGCTTAAAGGAGGCTAAGAAGGACGCTGCAGTAAAGGCTTAATTAGCTTTAGAGTCTTAATATTAGAGGTATAAGGAAGTAGAGGACCTAAAATAGTTACCTAGTTGTCGCCTACTAAATGAAAGTTATTAAAGTACTAAAGGCATAAAGGAAGCCTATAGGCCTCGCATTTATATATTATCTGCCTAACCTTTACTATAAGCTTCTTTACCTCCTTCCATCTATATATCTAGTACTTTAGTAGGCTTTTATAGCCTTACTTCCTTATAAAGCTTTTAACAAAACGGTAAGTTTGCGTCTTACACCGTCAAATTGCGGGTAGTAGGGTTTTAGCAGTAATATAGGTGGTTTTTTAATTTGTTTTATTTTTATAACTAGGCCTAATACCAGATTAATATTACCCATATTTTAGTAAGCTTTAATAAAGAAGACGCTTAGTATCGTGCTTATTTAGGCCCATCTTTTAACTGCCCATAATAACAAGGTTCTATGCTAATCGTATGCGGAAACGGCGGTGGGTTTAGAGGTGCTTTTTTAACGTTTAGAAGATCTTCTTACTAATAATATAGGCGTTAATTATAGCTATATTAAGCGCCTAGAAGAATAAGGGCAGCCAGGTACGTATAGTAGTAATTTAGGTAGTATAGTAGCTTTAAAGCTGATTATAAATATTAACACCGCTTATTTAGTTATTGTAGTTAATAGAGAGCCTAGGAAGTGTTAACTTCTTAATTAAATTATTACCCTAAACGTCAGCTACTAGCTTCTTAAGGAAGAAATTATATACTTATAGCCGACGCTAATTAACCTTATTAACGTCCTTATTGCTATATAAGTAAACCATTATTAAAAACCGTACTAAGTTCTTATCCTGCTATATAATTAAAAGCACCAAATTAACTATGCTAACGACTACTCCTATAATAAAGTTAAATAGTAGCCTTTTTTTCCTTTTATTAGCCCTTTTATGTACCTCTAGATAGTCCTTTAAGTTTAATTAAGCTATGCTAGCTATAGCAATTCCGAGTTATTGAAGCACCTAGAGCAGCGGAATATTTATAAAGTAGTTATCTAAAAATAGGCAAAATTAACGGGCCTAAAGAGGAAGCTGTTAGGTAAGGTAGAGGACACACTTAGAGGTATTTAAGAGAACAATATCTTAGTAATCTATTTAAGAAGGAAGCCTAAAAAAGCAGCCAGGTAAGGTAAATATAAAGCTATAGTAATATCTATATTAACAAAGGCTTATTATTTTAAAGCCCTTAGGTACTGGCTTACTAGGCAATTTAATTATAGCCGCAGACTATCCAATAAACCTCACTATTATCTTATTAAAGCTAACTATAGATCTAGATATAACGTACTTTCTAAACGCCTCGCCTAAAGAAGTTGTTAACGGCTTAATTTTTTTAAAGACTTAACATTTAATGCCCTCTAGTAGAGGTGGTAAGACATAGAAGAAGCGCTTAAGTTACTCCTATCTTTTTTAACCCATAAATAAGCTGATTAAGTGTCTAGGATATTTAAGATTTACGGCCTAAAGATCTCGCACCTAAGTACCTTTAAAGACGCCTATATAAATAATAAGCCCTACCTAAATCATTAATTCGCCAGCAGAGGTCTCCTTCTACGTCTGTAATTGTTTACCCATATATTATCCCAATTAGTAATATCCGCTAGCGTTTTAAGAGGCCGTATATAGGTTTATATTAATCGCGAGCTTCTTAAATATACTAATACTAAAGAATAGTAGAAATACTTAAATCAGCAGGTCCTATCTAGATCTATACCTACCAGACGCTATACTAATCTAATTAGCCAGCATATAGTAAGCAAAGCGCTTACTATCCTTATTTTAATTAGGAAGGTTATCAAATTTATTATCCACATTAATGCTACTAATAGGTTCACCAGTACGCCAAATATAAGAGTATATATATTAGGTCCCGCCGCGCTTACAACAAGTTCGCAAGCACTCTCAGTCTTTTTAGCCGTATAGCGACATAGAGGCGGGCCACGTTATACTGAGCGGCGAATATTAACTTATCTAGAAGGTTAATAACTTTAAGATCTAGTTTAGGAATAGCAGCCATAGGCTCCTATAAGGTAGGTATAGTAAGAAGGCCCATTCTTATAACTTCTTTAGCTAATAGCTTTAGTAGTTTAGTCTTATCTACCTTATCTGCCTTATCCTTAGCAGTCTCTCCACAGGCCTTAAAAACGGCTCCTACTTTATCCTTAATATCCTCTATCTAGCTGCTTAGCCAAGCCTCCTTAATATCCTTAATTGGTACTACTACCTACTGCGTAGCTACCGCTAACAAGCTATCGTGTATATACTATGTCGCTTAAAAGGATTGTGAATAGGACTCCCAGGCTTAAGGTGCTTTTGGAGGCTTTGGAGCTAAAGGCGTATAACGTTTTTTAGGCGGCATAAGGACAATATTTTACTGACAATCCAATAATTAAATAGACGGCAACAATATTAAAGCTCTTTAATTAACTACACCAAATATTATAGGATTCCTAGCTACGTCGCTGCTGTTTACCGCAATATCCAAGCGTTAAAGAGGCGCCAGGGCCCTTGCTGCCGAGCAACCGCATTGACCAGAGGCTTTAACACTAAGCTCTATATAGTATAGAGCCTCTAGATTGGCTTATGAGGCGTGCATATACGAAAAGTCCATGAAAACTTGCCACACGAAGGGATGAAAGTCTCTCAGACCATAGAATCAACTTTTTGACAAAAAAGGTTAGCGATATCCGCTTGCGGATATACGTATGTCCGCTAATTGATTCTATGGTCTGAGCTTGCTGAGGTAATGAGCTTGCTGAGGTAAGGGCGCTCAGCCGAGCCGTGAACACCACGGAAAAACCCCTCCTCCGGTTCTTCGAAGTTTTGGTAAGTGTAAACCGCAGCCATTCTGTAACCTATAATCCGCCAAGATGCTTTGCGCGAGTGAGTATTCTATCACCTGTTAAACGGAAGCTTGTAGCGCTGACAGGTTCATTAGTATCCGGCGAAGCGCCGCAAGTCCCTGTAGCTTCACGCAAGAGTGGTATGTCGAAACCCAGTTTAGTTTGCAGTTGTATTTGGAAAGCTACTGACAAACGCCAGGTAACGTTTTTGAGAAGCGTCTGATTGAAGCCCACATTGCAGAGCATCATACGGACCCGGTTACTGGCGAGGACCTGTCTGCGGATGACCTCATTGAGCTGAAGTCGGCTCGAGTTGTTCGACCACGACCTCCGACTCTCACATCTATTCCCTCGCTCCTCCACGCGTTTCAAACAGAATGGGACGCGATCGCTCTCGAAACGTTTACGCTGAAGCAGCAGCTGGCACAAACGCGACAGGAGCTTAGCACTGCCCTATACCAGAATGACGCTGCGACGAGGGTTATTGCAAGGCTTACGAGGGAAAGAGACGAAGCTAGAGATGCGCTGTCAAACGTCACGATAAGCGCTGGAGGTGCGACTAGTAATGGAGATGCTATGCATGTGGATAGCCAAGAGCTACCGGAGGCGCTCGCAGTGAAAGTGGATGAAACTCAGAAAGAGTATACGCCTTTAGAATTCCCAGATTATGATCTTTCCTAACATATAATAGGCTTTCAAGCACAAGACGCAAGAGGCCAGTGCCAGAGAATTGGGCGACTGCGGAAACTATCCAAGCCATAGAATCTACACAATTCACTGACTCCCTCTACCCTGGAAGCAACTCAGTCTCCCTCGACGAATCAGGAGATCTGGCGCTTTTTGGTGGTGTTGATGGTTTTGCTGGCATCTATTCTATATCACAAAAAGAAACAGTCCGCATATTGAAGTGTGGTAGTGCAGTGACCGCGACTTCATGGTGGGACTCTCGGCAGGTTGTTGCTACTTTTGCTGGAGCAGTCAAGTGTTTTGAAAATGGCGCAGAAATTGGCCAACTCGGCTCTCATGCTGGAGCGGCAACATCACTAGCTATGCATCCTAGTGGTCATATCCTGGCATCGACGGGAGTGGACAAAAGCTTCATATTCTATGATCTCTCTAATATGAAGGTTGCTTCACATATTTACACGGAATCAGGTAAGTATCGTCATGCTATTATCATCTAGGCTCTGCTCTAATACCCGAAACAGAGATCACTTGCAGTGAGTTCCACCCAGACGGGCACCTTTTTGCGGTTGGAGGAAAAGATGGCCAAATCAGACTATTTGATGTCAAATCTGGAGCTACTATGGCATCTTTCGATGCTGGTGGTCCGCCACAGAGCATTTCATTCTCTGAGAATGGCACTTGGTTCGCGTCAGTTGTTAGAGGTCAAACCAGTGTCGCTATCTGGGATCTGAGGAAGATGGCGACCATCAAGGTGCTCGAAATTGGTAGTCCGGTGGAGAGTGTGCACTGGGATTACACGGGGCAGTTTGCGGCGATTGCAGGCCCAGGATGTGTTTCTGTGCAACAGTACTCGAAGTCCTCGAAGAGTTGGTCTGAGCCGTTCAGGAAGGCGGTTCCAGCAAAGGATGTGCAATGGGGACCGAATGCTTCTTCTTTAGTCGTGTTGACTCCAGAAGGAGGCATCAATGTCTTGGGCTCATAAGTTATGAGAGTCAGATTTTGGTTATAGGGCGGCGTTCAGAAGTGTAACAACACTACCCCTTTGCAGTAATATAAGGCGAGCAAGGAATGCTTTTAAAGCCATGGCCAACTTGTTTGACAGCGCGACTCGTGATACCAGCGGGTTGGTCTTGGGTGTAGTGAATTTTAGCTAGAAGACTCAATTACAGCGCCTTGAATAACTATTAACAGTCACCAGTTCACTACTTTACTGTGGTGCTCTTACGTGATTTCGTTCAGTCGAATGACCTCCCGAAGTCGCAAATCGCCGAGAACCAACTCCCCTCCATTCTTGCCACCACCGAGACCAGCGAACAACCAACACAGCAACGCACCGACACTTAACTCTCCTGCAACTTGACCACCTCCTCACTGCCAACACTCCTCCCTTCCTCCAAACGATAGGCTTCCTTCAAGTCTGATCAGAGCATGGAAGGCGACTCGTACTTCGGTTGTTCGCATAGACACAAGGTACGTTCCTTCTCACAAACATGACCCACAGGGCCCAGAGCGACTGCGCTCATTCTGCAAGTACTTTCTTACTAACATGATATCTCTCTACCAGAGGACACATGCTGAGATGGAAGGCGACCATCACCAGTCTCCAACCTGGAATCCGTACCATCGATCTTCAACCGCCGAGTCTCGTTCCAGCCAAAGCCACCCTCGAATGTCAGGGCTACACCTCCCTCCGCTGAGGTCTCAAAGATTCGTTGAAGATAGCTTGGATTCTAGGCGGCCAGCATCTATAACAACCACATCAAGTAGTTCGCAGGCCTTTATCGATCTCACGGCCGACGATGCTGGACCCTCCGCTCCTCAGGAACCTGTGCAGGCCTTTTCCAACCGAGCCTCACGCCCTCCTCGATACAACCGCGAGATAATAGACATAGAAGAAGACACGCAGCCTCCGATACATATACCAGATAGTCCGGAAGTGGAATTTATCTCTGCAAGAACTATAGATCCACCGCGCCAACCCTCCCAACCGCGACTCTACTCTGACATCGACTTGACAGATGAAGATTTTGAGATATATGGTGTGCGGCCACGGGAAGGAGGGGGAGGAGGGGTGAACGTGGCCTCACCTGCTATTCGATTCGCGAGGGAGGTGGAGGACATTTTTAGAGAGGCAGCAGGCCTCTCACACCTTCGACGGGCAATACAGAGAGTACGAGGGCCTGGTGCGCGACGAGATGCTGTGGGAGTGGGAGTGGAAGTACAGCCAAGGGCTGGACGCCACAGAACGAACGTCATATTCAATGCACCAAACTTGGATTTTGAAGTCGTGGGCTTCGATCTGGGACAACAACGGCAAAGGACAGTAACCCCCACATATGAAGCACCACAGGCTGCGCCAGAAGGATTTACAAGGTCTCCAGCGGAGGATGACGTGCTCGTCTGTCCAAATTGTGGGGACGAGTTGTGCGTCGGAGATACTGATCTGAAAAAGCAAGTTTGGATTCTCAAAGGATGTGGTCACGTAGGTTTCTCCAGATGCTTTATTGAGGCAAAACAGGAGCTGACACCTTTGCAGGTCTATTGTGGTGACTGCACAGAGAACCGAGCACTCAAAGCTAAGAAAAAGAAGGAAAAAGGCGCCGTGCGCTCCGCCCCTTTCAAAAATTGCTTAGTGGAAGGGTGTGATAAGAAGTGCGCAGCTCGAGGAGCGATGATCCAAATTTTCTTATAAGTTTTGCATGCTCTGGAGTATTGAATTTTCCCCCTGATGCCTGTTTCCTTACTCCCACTTTTATGTACGCATTTACCTGGCGGCTCCCGTGGTATTTGGCAATGCCCTCTCGTGAATACTCAGGTTTCTTCTCTCTTCCATCTTACTTTTAGTTTGATTTGTTGTTGCATAGCCTGAGGAGTTACAGCGTCGCATACTTGTGGCATATCTAGATGAATATCTTAGTTATGGGACGAGATGACGGATAATGAGGGTCCGGCGTATCTTTAGCGAAACCATGGACTGTAATTATGCCGAATAACATAGCAGTATTTAAACACATTTATCCTCTATGCCACTGTCCGCTGCTTGGTGTGATACTGACCCCTCGGGGTTTCCGGCGTTAACGCCAAGCCGGACCCTGATCCCTGCCGGAAATATCCCAACAACAAACGAAAGCTCCGGAGATACATTCAAGCTCCACAGCCCACCTGTCAGTTCTCTAGGAGCTCCCTACGAGCCAACCCACGCTTCTGTACACTGAACTGGCCTAAGATTTTCTTTCTGTCGCAAATTCACAATGGCAAGCCAAACCCGGTCACTACCGCGAGCTTCGTCCGCACCTTCGCCGCTTAATAATACATACCTCGTTGCTTACAACTTCGTCTCTGCAATTCTATGGCTGACCGTGCTAGGACGCGTTATTACAATCGCGCCGGTGGCGGGGCCGGGAAAGGTGTATCAAACATCGGAGGCGTTTGCGCGGTTGACACAGACGGTGGCGTTGGCGGAGGTGCTGCATAGTCTTTTTGGTGAGTTCGAGGGGTCTCTTTGCAGAAATTGCTTAGCATGGGTATAGCAGTAAGGAAGGCACTGAAAGGGGGGCTTGGAGCTGATGATGGTAAGGAGTTCGGGTAGTAGTTGAGCAAACAAGAGGAGCTTGGGAATCTCCTGTGAAGGTTATACGCGGAGTTAGATATGCTTGCTGGATTTTCTAGAAGTGGTGCTTCCCAAGAGCTCTGGCTGATACCCCTTGTCTTCCTCAGGCATCGTTCGCGCGCCCGTCATGACGACCTTAATGCAAGTTGCTAGCCGCATCCTTCTCGTCTGGGGGATCGGATATAACTTCCCTCAAGTCGTAGCTACCAGCCCAGCTTACTCGAGTATGCTGTTTGCTTGGTCAGTCACGGAGGTCGTGAGGTACTCGTACTTCGTGTTTTTCTTGGGTGGAGGAGTGCCATCATGGCTTTCGTGGTTGCGGTGAGTTTATATCTCTACTTGTTTGGCGAGGAAGAGAAGGGCAAGATGAATATTACGGGACAGAGCCATTGGAGATTTGAACACAGCAGTACTGGGAAAAGCTCAAGCGATGGAAATTGCTCTGTTGGCTTGGGAATATCCAGCTTATATTCACTCACCGTGCTTACTATTTTCTTGCAGATACAACACATTTTACGTACTTTATCCTCTCGGTGTCGCAAGCGAAACCTGGTTAATCTACAAGGCCATTGAGCCAGCCTCGGGGTGGAATCCAGTGTTTGGATATGCTCTCTGGGCGATTCTGGCGATTTACGTACCCGGTAGGCGTCTTGCTCTCACAAGTCGTATGGTGCTAATTTAAGTCTAGGCTTCTATATTCTTTTCACGCACATGATCAAGCAGCGAAGACGAATCATGCGTGGCAAGGGAAGGGCAAGGGGGTGATATGAGTGATGAGCTTTCTCAGTAATTATTTTGGTAAAATAGTGATTTTGGCATCACCGTCCCGTAATTACGAAAGGCTTGAGAACACAATTCTAGAGAATGTATAGTATGTTCTGTTCAAATACCTGAAATGACATTTTATGGAGTTATATTGCAGACTTTTCTCGCTCCTGGGTACTCACCAGACCACCTATCTGCTGTTCTTAAATCTCAAGCTTCTCATCTTGCGCGATCTTAATAATCTTGAATCACAATACCGCGCTCTGGGATATGGAAGGACCGTACCTGGGCGTAAGGATACCCTGCATGTTATATTTACCACCAACCTTTATTCAAGTCTCCCAAGGTCACACAAACCCCCCACGGCACTTCTTGCGCTTTACCGTACCATCGAGAATGGCTCTCGTGACCGGATTCTCGGGATTACGCCGCCTTAGACCTAGAGGCAACATGTAACGGAAAAAGCCTCTAACTTGCTAACCTGATGAATTCCGCTGCGAATTCTGTCAACACGAAAACGTGACGCAAGAATGGATATTGTGGAAGTAATATCGGCGATGATAGTGACAGCCCTTTGACGCCAATGAGTAGGGAATTTGCTGATGTTCTGGTCAAATGCTATCTGCTGGCCCGATAGTTGGTGTTTTAAAATGTATCTTGTGGGGTTAATCGCCATTTCCTTGTGAGAATTGGTGATTCATCAAATTTAACGGGAAGTTATCGCTAGCTTCAGCTTATATAAATGTCCACAGCCATAATCTTGCAAAGATGTCGGTAATCATTACATTATGCCTCTGTATAAAGTCATGGAAAGGATTCTTTCCATGTTAATGTTGTTTTTGGATCTGTAAGACCTCTCAGTCTTTCGACGGCTCTAAAGAAGTGCAGCCGTGGAACTCTGCATCTTGCGCCTTTGTGGGCTGTCCTAGAATCCTCTCTTCTGGTTCACTGTCTTCGCGCTTGGTGTAGGAGGACACGAGTGGAGAAAGGCCATTAAGGGCCAGCCTGCCTATGACCTGATTAAAGAAGAAATTCGTGATAGCAATTGCATGCTGTGTTATCACGTCTTGAACAGTTGAACCTCTGCGGGAGGAACTCTATCAAATAACTCCCACTAGCTGTTTTTGTGCCGTCCGATACAACTAGCTCTAGCAAATTTTCGAGACGTGCGAAGCCTGGGAGGCCTAGGCAGTCGGTTCTGATTTGTGTAGAGCATTCGATGACTCGAGACTTGAATTTCAATGGCGAGGGGGCCGTAATCGTGATAAGAGTCCAGGCTTGGCCATTCCTCGTGAGATGCCGAGCACAAGATTGACAGCTGCCAGTAGGCAGATACTCTAGTACTTGATCTTCAAGTGATCTCTTTTCCGAACGTTCCGTCGGGTTAACGGCCGGGTATGTGGATGGTAGAGTGATCGAAGTTGTGGGGGTGAAGATACCGGGAAGCGATAGGCAGAATCGTGAGAAGATGGGGCAAGAGGACTTATTGGCGAGATGGAGGATATTGGATTTGGTGACGGGACAGAAAGAACCTGTGATAAGCGTAGCTGTGTCAAATCTTCTGGTTCTTTCGTGGGAATAAATCATATTGTAGAGACGTAGTTAGTCTGCACTCACTCAAACCTTGCAATAGGAAGCCAAAAGCGACCGCAGACAACCCACATCAAGAGTGAGCGACGACGAGCAGAGAACAGTAACATCAACTAACAGCACGAGCTATCTACACCTGCCTACAAATATACGAAGACAAAGCCCAACCCAGACCTCAAGGTCCAAGTCACTCTGCAAGTGAACATAGTCGGTTACGATCAACGAAAAATCCCTTCCTCAACTTCCCGCGCAAGGCGGAAATGTCAACGAAAAGAGAGCCATGAAACGGCGGACCAACAAAAATTGCGCCAGTGAAGCCCCCGAAGGAGATTCATACCAGCCCAACGCCGCGCTGTGCAATGCAGGTTGGTCTGATAGGTCGACCGTCTTCTTGATCACGGTGACCCCAACAAGGTAAGTATGAGGAAGGAAATTTGGGTCGGGGGCAGAGCGAGATTATATACTTAAGTGCCAAGGCGCTACAGACTAGCGGCTTGGCTGCTGCCTGGAGCAGGCGAATGCACGTGCTGCCACCGGCAACCTCCGTACCCGAAAAGGCGAATTCTGGGTTGCACAGCATCGCTTGAATTTCGGACATAAGATTTTGGTCGTAGGCTAGCTTGATTTGAGTATACAGTCAAAACTCGTTAGTACGATATTTGATTACAACGATATACTCTATATTACAATCTGCACCCCTTAATCAAAGTTTTTTGGTGTAATATTACAATATACTGACTATTCACAATATCGTTAAGTTTTCCCTACCAAAATCGTTATAACCAGTAGAGATTTTGTATGGGAGGGACCCTACTTGGCCCGTGAGGTAGATGCCCTACACCCTTTTAGGATACCCGGCCACGTATCGGCCTCCTTTTTCCTGCTTGTTAATCTAACGCGTGACTCTATGTATAACAATACCATTGGTATTACGATACGGTCGGCCGTACGACCCGCATCGTTATAAAGAGTTTTGACTGTATTCCCCAGAACTCAGCATGGCACAATCCAAGCATGTCAAACAACATACTGGTGGAATAAACTGCTGCTCGTATCCTCCATAAGTAATAGGTGTGTAGCCTAAAGCCATCGGGGTATGCCATGCACCATTCTTCGCTCGTAAAAGTCAAGCCTATGAATCCATGCCCCATAATCGCGCTCCGTATTTATCTTGGCACGAAATTCGGGGCTACGAAATAAAACGCCTGTCTGTGGGTTTTGAACGCGCAAATCCTCCAAAACCCATAAGGGTTGCATCGAAGTCAATAAAGCAGCGCCCTCTCACTCAGCCTCCATCTCCTCTACCTCTCCACCCTTTCCCCTCTTCTCTCCAACCCACTCGACGAATTCATCCACGACACTCGGCCACGAGGCCTCCTCGTTCCAGAAACCCAAGGACTCATCCTCCAGACACTGCTGCGCGAACTTGAGTGTCTCGGTCCACATATCCTTGTTAACACTCTTCCTCCACTTGGATTCTAGGAACTCGCTCCACCAGTCCAGCCACGGGTTTGTGTCCGTTTTCCAGCGAATTGGTGACGACGGAGAGCTGAATAGCAGCTGCCAGTATGCTAGAGCCATCTCAAGCAGGATGGCTTTCTGGTTGCCCGAACGCGCGATCTGGAAGGTGTATTTGTAGATCTTGGTAAAGGTGTCCTTTGAGCTGGGGAGGGGGAGAGCCTTGACAAGGTTTTTCATGTACGACTTTTGCTTGTCGATAGAATCGGCACTAGTTCAGTTTCTATTAATGGTGGCGTTCCGTGCGAGTAATGAATTGTACAGACGAATCTTACTTCAGCGCGGACCAGCCTTCCACGAATCCTTCGCGGCTCATCTCGCCCATAGTTGGACTCTGCACTATTTCCGAGACAGCGAGCATTCCGATGTCTTCAATGCTAACGCCAATATCTCCGAGGTACTTTGCCATACCTTCCATGAGAACAGAGTCGGGCGAACTGGGATCATCTGCGGGCACAGAATGCTTAATAAATACTTTCTTTCAATTGAAGTGGAGGTCGGTCAGAAAGCCTCCAATAACGCTAAGAAGCTATGTAGATTTACCTCGATACTTGTCGAAGATCTTGCCCAGACTCGACTTGCTTGAATTGGATGTTGCGGGCGCACCACTACTGCCTGAAAAATATCTAGAACGTGGAAGAATTGTCAGTAACGGTTCTGGCAATAAGTTCCAATTGGAATATGTTAAAGGAACATAAGAGGAACTGTGAATAAAATGATGACAGGAAGAGCTTTCAGAAATGGATCTTGGCGTGGCCGTTGTAGACTCATTCTGGACTGAGCGGATGCGAGCCTTGTGAGTTCCTCAAATAGGTGTAGTAATAGACTCGAGATTCCTGTTCAGTGATTGGCATATTTTCTACCGTCGGATAATCGGTTTGGATCAACTGGACCTGAATCCGCTGAAGAACTCAACGCGAGGTTGCTTGGTGGATATCCAGGACTTTAATACGTTGGAAAGCTCGGTGACGTGTAGTAAAGTGTCGGAGTATTACAAGTACGAACAAAGACACTTGTAGGCTAGCTAAATATATGGCCACGATAACTATGAACCCTGGGTAGAACGAATGCGCGTGTTGGCCTTGAATGCCACTTCGAGGATATTGTGCTTGGTATATTGTAGGACGATATGGTGATATATATCCCGACATTGGGTTGAAAGAAGGTGGATCCTGGCCTTTAAGGCCATATGGGAGATGTGGCTGGTGTCTGGGCACCGGGAAATTGTATGTTTGAGGGGCTTGGACTGAAACATTCAGCACATGAACGTACTAAGTCTGGAGGCGGTTCGTAAGGCCCGATATATCGCTATCTAGTGTTTGATTGTTCTGAGACTGATGGCCCTCAGCTTGGTTAGCTTCCGGATCGCCGGCTTGTAATTCAGCGTCTCGTCGGCGCTGAGCCAGCCTGGCCATGTTGGCTAGCTTTATCCTGTCTAGATCACCTTTTCCGAACATTTTGGAGAGTGCGGATTTCGTTAGATGATGAATAGGTGGCGCTGAAGTGGGAGAATAGTCAAATGTAGCTTTAGGTGGCCACAGAGGTTTGTGTTCTTCAACAAAGTTATTTCCTAGAGAAAGAGCTGTGGGCCTTGGGAAAGTAATAACTATCCGGACCAATTGTTGTAGCAGCGACGAAGGTTGATTTGCGGCAACGGCGACTCCAATCACCCATGACCACTATTTCACCATTCACCGCTGGTGTTTATAACGGCCGCATGAACAAGGCCAAATTTATCCAAGAGCATCATATTTCCCTGAAGCTAAGAGTGTTTACTGAATATGTGACCAGCATCCGAATGTTCACGAACGCCCCTCTCTGTCGGATATTTAGCCGATAAAAGAGGGGAGGGCGGTACTCGAATTACCAAAGTTCCGGAGGCACAAGACCAGACGCAATCTCTTTATCCCTATAACACGTTTGAGCTCCAGGAGTATATCTGACACTATCCAGGGATTCCTATTCCTCATAGAAGGATTTTTGGCCTCGGTAGGAAAAAGTATTGCGGGGTGGTGGTTAAGGCGACAGCACAATCGCAAATTGAAAACATGTCACATACCCATTGACTGCCGATTCTTGATTCCAGTTGTGTGACTTGAGATGCTAGAAAATCGAATCCTAGGTCAGCGAAAGGTAATTCAGTCGAGCGAAGGGAGCTTGCAGCAACGCAAGGTGCTCTGGTAGGCAACACACTGGAACAGGGAAGCCCAGCAAGAGGAGAGAGAACAAAAAAACAATAAGGCAGTCAACTCACCCGCACAGCTGTATTCCTGTCTGTAGACGTGAAGGTCATGAACTGGGAAATGGCGTTCTTCTGCGCTGTCGTGTATCCTGGAGGCATTGTGAAGGCTTAAGTTAGTCGAGTAAGGAACGAAGCGAGATTGTAGGAGTGATCCTGGCCTCAGGAGAAACTACGAGGGCTAGGAGGTAAAAGTATGTGCGACAGCGAAAGGTTAAGGTCCAGCATTTCAAGGCAGCCAAAAGATGGCCGATAAGATAATCCGAGGGGTGGAGCGCAATCGAGATGCAGGTGAGCCAAGCCCAACCCCCGTCCTGGCCGTCCAGGACAAACCGGGTTAAAAGATATTAAGGCCGGGGTAAGACTTACCGTTCTTCATAGCTTTCAACGGCTTCATTTCGGGGCCCTCCACCTTCAACGTTGCCCTCTTCGCCTTTTTTGTGGTCTCCTCCAAGGCGGCTTCTTCTATTAGGGACGTCTTTTTGCGTTTGAGTGCCACGATGGTGAGGGCTGTCGATGATAGCGATAAACAAATGGTCGTGTGAGTTATATTGTAGATGTGAAGTGGACGAAGTCGATGAAGCATGTGAAACTAGGTTATTCACTAGCAATTGTGAAGCAGGCACCCGCGGTCGGGTTCCCAACCAGCAAAACCGTCCCACTCCAAAGAGACACTCCAAACTAGAGACATGCCAGCCCCAACCCACAAACTAAACCCGCCGATGTGTTGTCACATTAACAATCTGAGCTGACAAGAAATAATAATTGAAACAACGGATGAAAGGCGCCCCCCGGTATTTGTCCCCAGCTAGAATTTACAAACGACCCGCAGAAATACGATTCGGTGCACTTAATCCCCCAACGGCATCCCATCCACCTCCTCGCTCAATGCTCTCCAATTATCCGCCTGCAGCTCAGCATACTTGACGCGCTCCTGGCTCCAGTCTTGATGCATTTTGCTGACCTGATACTGTGAATGCTGGAAATAGAGAAGCTCATCGCGAACGCATTCTTTAATGAAAACTCCACGAGCGTGCTGGCTAACAATAGACTGCTTGTCCTGTTGTAATGATTAGCGGGCTTTCAAAAGTGAAAAGATTCCAGTCATATGGTTCCATCTTACGCGTAAAATTGCCTCCTCAACCTTTTCCGCCTCTCCGGGCCTTTGCTCCAGCTTGGCCCTTATTGTGGCAAGCTTGTTCTCATTTGCTTGTATCCTCTTCTCCAGTTGTGGAATATTGTCCTTTGCGTAGCGATCTCGTCGGTCAAACAGGTCTCTCATGCTAACGAGACAATCTCTCTGCTTCTTGAAGTCCTCGAGGACGCCTTCGTCCCATGCTCGGGCCTCGTCTTCTAGTAAGCTTTGACTGGCGGACAGGTGCTTCGCAGTAGAAGCCAACCCTTCATTTAGCAGAGGAACATCGTTAGTATCAACCGCATAAGTATCAGCAGATACCTCAGTCAGTGATTGCAACGCCAAGGAAAAACGGAGATAATCCGCCGCAATCCCTTCATTCCGTTTAGTAAGCCTTTCAAGCAAATTGCAAAGATTGATATAGACCTCTGCGGATCGACGGACACCCGAACGGACTTGATCAAATAGATCTTGCAGGTTTTGCGGAAGGGAATCCTCCAGAGTGGACGGTAGTGTCTTGCCGACAAACTCCTCCTGCACCGAAATGGTAGCCTGTTTACGCCATACAGCCAATTCCTACATCTATAGTCAGCACATGATTCCAAGCTCACATGTCACGAGGCAGACTTCTACCGTTGGTACAGTGAGGAACATTACTACGAGCTGTTCCTGGGAGAGCACTGGATGACGGACGAGTGAGTTCGCGAAACGTGCAAGCCCTCGGCGTCGTTTCTCCACAAAAGAGGCATCTGCAGCTAAATAGTTGCCGTTGACTAAGAAACCATCAATTCATTGAGCGCAAAGAGGTACTGGAGGACTCACTGGCGACTCGTTTCGGAGGGAGCAAGGGCAGCTGCCGGAAGGGATATCTCTTGTGTAGACAGTCTAATAGCCATACAAAATCACTGTATCTGCGGATAACCTTGCTGCTTCGGCGAGCGCTTGTGACCTCGTAGTTCCGATGCTGGAACATGAACATGCCCTCTTTTTCAGAGATTGCTGTCACAGTCACAACTTCTTCAATGCCATTACTTGCAACCCTGCCTCCGCCTAAAGATCTACCTAAACCACCCGGATTGTTGCTGCTGCCCTCATCTCCGCCTGAAGGTGGCCCAAATCCCTCGCCTCCTAAGCCAGAGCCTGTGAACCTGTCGGCTGAAGAACCGTTGTAAGCTCCCCAGCCTCCAGCACTCCCTACAGTCGGACGGTCGCCAATATGATTATTAGTCGGTGTTGAGTCGGTGTTCTCGGAGGTAGTTGTAAAGGTATTCGTCGTCCGCGTGGTTATTGTGCCATTAGAAAATGTTGTTGCAGTATTTTGAGTGGTCGTTACATCTTCTATCTGATGATTATGGCCCCGGTGAAGAGCTGGACTACCCCAGGGATCCGTCTCCGGAAACCCAAAAGATTCTTTGCGCATGGGACGCGACCTATTCGGGGTAACTGAGGGCTGGCTCTGCGCTGAGGGGGGTGTAGGAGGCGCAGGCGCAGGTATTGCATTTACTGGTTTGGGAGGGTTTGCGGGTTTCGATATTGGTAATGACGTTTCTGGAAGGTCTGGAGTGACCGTTAGATTTACTATTGTTGCGCTTCGATGAACATCGTCGAGCGCCCAAACTCACTTCGTTTCCTGTCGTCAACGCTATCCAGTGTTACGTCCTCGCCTTCTTGCGCCAGACCAATGAGCGCCAACAAAACATTGAATTCGCTCCTGCTAAACCCTGCTGTTGAGTCCTGCCCAGGATGTACCACAATATCCAATATCTTGGCTTGTGTATCGGCATGAAGACCGCTCTCACCCAGCAGCTTTTTTACGCCCGTCAAACTTATTCCAGCCCCCATGCGGTCACCCGATGCTAACAGTGCGTCATACGCATCAATATAGCTCTCTGGAACATCAGTCGCAGGCAGGAGGGTCTTGACTAATGTGTCTCGTTCGGCTTTCTTAGGGGTTGGGAAAGCCCATGGCGAATCGGCGCCATCGTTGAAATCATCAGCAAATAAGCTTGAGCCTGCCCTGCCTGTTGGTTTAGGGTCGTCGTCAAAGAGTGCTGATTGTTTTGGCCGGGGGGGCAAGTCATCATCTCCAAACAGAGACATTGCTGCCAACTCAGGATAATACGCTTAGGTCAATCAAGGTGTGAGAAAGATGATACTGCTCGGTTACAGTACGTTTAAATTAGAGAAACCGCTATGACACGGAAAAGGGTTCGATGATGGCATGGCAGTCGTTTCGCCATCCACGCGATATGCGGCGGAACAGGTGCAGGGAACTTATTGTAAGCGTTGTGGTCCGAGCTTCGATAAACGACTCGGATGGCGACTTGGCAAGAAATTGAAGCTCAATATTAAGTGCTATCTCATAATTTGCTATATTCCTAGAGGGATGTAGAAAACTTTGTGCGCTATGCAATCCCATAATAACTATGAAAATTGCGACATCAATGCAAAATGCTTGCGAAGGACCTTTCCACGTGGCCGTTCAACCAAAAGCAAGCCCTGGGTATCGTTGCTTCGCCAACCTGACAAAAGGAATCAAATGCGCCAAAATCATGCCCATACCATGGTAAAACTCAATAGTAACAGTAACGCTTTTAAGCCTTTGGCCTGGTGCGCCTCTTCCCTATACATGACACGAATCAGCGACTTAGTCGCCCAAATTACATGCTAGAGCCCTGCTAAGTGCTGCTCAGCGAACGACATTCCCAGTTAATGAAGATGTGCCAGGTTCAGCAAGGGTCGTTGGCATTGCCTGAAATTGTTTCATAGGAGTAGCTCACTCTTCCCTACCCAGCGATGTGACTAGAGATAAAGGAGGACCGAACGCCCCACCGTTCACAACGCTGGGTTGCTGATCTTCTAGCCTACGCCATGTCTCTGCGGCAAATCGAATGCGAGGATCAGTATTTGTAGGACCAAATCCATGCGGAGATCCGTTTGAGGCCCGTAGAGGAGACACAGAACCATTTGCAGTATGCTCTTGTTCGTTCGCGGGAGCCAAATCATTAGTAGAGCTCGCATCTGCTGTGATCCTTCGGACCTGACCGGCGTCACCTGCTGTGAGGTGTTCAGAGGTTTGAGGGTTTTGCAACAAGATCTCCGGTGACCAAGTGCGGCCGCGTGGCTGAGCGGGAATAATGGTTACCGGTAAATTCATCTCTACCTGTCGTGCATTTGCTTTTTCACGGAGCTTCTCGCCTTGTTCTGCTGCAAAAGCTCCTAGCCTGGATTTTAATGCCCATCGTGAGTAGTTGTGAGAGGGTAAATTTGGAGGAACATCGTCTACGGTGATGGGCTCGATCACTCTCCCACGTCGTACTTCTGGTGGTGGCGATGCTCTCCTCCTCTTGAATGGATTGGACACAGCTTGCCAACGCAATTTACCTTTTCTAGGGTGTAAGGGGCCATCCAAGTCATCTTGCAGTTGATCGGCTCCTTCCGTCTCAAAGGGCCTATCTAGTGATTGATGGGTTTGAACTTGAGGAGTTGGTGGGCCGGAGGTATTGAGCGCTTGTCTCTCATCTGTAGGCAATGTGCTTCTCACTATAGGAGGCGATTCGCTAATTGGATGATAGCGGACCGCATATACGGTGCTGGCAGCGCTCGTTGTGTCCGTCCTACTGACTGGAGATGCAATAGGGAGTGGAGGTGTAGGGATCGGAACGTAAGCTGTTGAAGCTGAGTTAGGATGCTGACCGAAGTCTGATCTTCTCTGAACCATGCTTTGGGAATCTGTCCTGCCAAAGGAGTTGACAGCTCGGTCCGCAATATTTTGCTGTGGCCTTGCCCGAGCTGAGCGTTGGGCCACACTTCTCAATCCATGTTCGTTCAATCCTGAACTATAGGCTCCTCCTCCCCCTCCTCCCCCTCTTCCTCCTCCACCGCCACCACCTCTCCGACCATTTTCAAAGCGATCCCGGTAGTTTTGAGGCCAATTGACCTCTTCAGACGGTGTGGCGTCAAGCATCTCATCTCCGTCAAAAATCTCTCTCCCTAAGATTCCATCTTTTCTTTCTTCTCTTTCAAGCGCTTCAATACGCTCAACCCATTCCCAAACAATGACACTAGCGGCTGCGGCACCGACCCATCGAAAGTAATCGCCCCATCCAGCGACTGTATAATTAGAGATATCCGTAATGAAAAATACAACCGGCGTAAGTATTGCAACGAGAGACAATAGAGCGACTATAGAGATATTCCACATCATCGAATGGTAAAAGGCATATCTTCGCTTCGTTATCGAATAGTACATGACCCAAGCAGCATAAAGCATACTTAGAGCGAGTTGAAAGAGGTAGCTGAGGGCCGGAATTGCGTCCACAAAGCGACGAGGTCGACCAGCACCATTCCCCATAAAACTGTTCAGGCAACTGAATGCAATATCCAGCATGATCAGAGCAAATCCAGTCCACTTGATAATGACTTTCTCCTTATGGCGAGGAAAGAGCCGTATTAGGGTCTGAACTTGGGCAAGCCAGAGAAATATGTCAGAGATGACCCTAGATATTTTGATTTCTAACCCTCCGACCACCTCATCCCGGAGAGCCAGTGCATCGGTATATCCGGCCTCATATTGTTTCTCGGCGATTTTGAAGGTGTCGGCGGTTGCCAAGGTCAAGGAGATTGCCACAGTCAAAGCAGCAACCTTTTGAAGCCACGGTCTTGTCCCAACACCAATGACCGATCCACCACCTGTTGCTCCACTTATCATGCCACGTCTTCCTAAAAGTCCCGAACGTCCTCCTGTTCCGCCGACAAAGAATGTACGAGGGGTGATGAGTAGCATTATTACCAACATCCACGAAATCACAGTCGCGGCAGCAGTCGCGTATACCTGCGGCGTTATCGAGGCGTGAAAGGGATCACGCATATCCGCAATGCTTTGAGGGCCATAGCCACCGGTGGCCTCGGACGTGAAGGACGTGGTGCATTCCGGAGTAAAGACCGCGTCGGATGTGAGGGTTACTATGAAGTCCTTGTCGAGTCTAATCACTCCCAAAGAAGGGAGAGTAAACGGAACGCAATGCTGAGTAGAATAAACATATCAGCATGATACCCTACTACTCACGGGATGACGGATACGCACATAGGGCTGCGTCGTCGTCGTCGCCGCCGCTGCAGCGTTCCACAATTGCCTCCGCTCTCCATCCGCCATGCCTCGTTGGTGTATCACTGATCCGGCAGTGAAAAGAGGCTAGTCTTATCCCATAGGTTAGGAAGCAGGTAGCATAATCAATGAAGTCGTGATGAAGGAGGATCGCTGCTAGGTACGCTGCGCTTGGTGCTTGTACTCCTTGGCCATGGGCTTGGAGTGTCGTAGGGCTGAATTGCAGACCGGCCAAGAGTCACACCTCCGAGGAGGTTGTTGGATCGCTTATCTGCACGGGCGAACTGCTTGTTAACCAACGAAATCTTCCACGAGGGGTCTAAGAGCTTTAGTTACAGCTTTAATAGTAACTAAATGTTTTAAAAATTAATTATTATCTTTTTATAAGCTATATTCTAACTATAATAAGCTCAGGCCGCTAGAACTCCTATACAGAACCGTAATTTTACCCTCCTATAAAAACTATAAAAATAATAGATCATTTAAAAAAAACCTAATGTAAGAGTACATATATTAGATCCCGCCGCGCTTGCGAACAAGTTCGCAAGCACTCTCTGTCTTTTTGGCCGTATGGCGACGTAGAGGCGGGATACGTTACAACTAAATAATATAATTTAAGTTTATATATCTTTAACTTAATTTATAAAAATAAAAAATAAAAAATAAAAAAATAATCTTTATATACTTAGTTATATTATATATAATACTTTTATACTTTTATTATTATTAAATAAAATATAGGTGTGAAATTATTATAAATAATATATTAATAGCTATTAGTTATTAAACTATAGGTGGTATAAAAAGGTGTTGTTAGGTGAAACCTGAGCAGATAGCTATATAGCTGCGAGGCACGGGCGACTCGCATGCGACTCGCCTGTAAGGTACATACGCTGCACGTGCTTAGGGAAAACCCTTCCTTACCTCGTACACAGACTCCTCCTTTTCTCTCAAGGATTCGTCTGTCTATACAATATACCCTATTGTTTTATCAATTGGACTCCCTATCCACATCCTTACCTCACAGGTGTATTTCGCTAAATTTTGGTTGAGAAAAGCGTGTACGCGCTGTCACAGACCCATGAGATAATGTCCCACCAAGATTTCATCCAACTCCGATTACTGAACACCTTATAAGCCTAGGAAGTCGAGCGTGCCCTATTTACTACCAATAAATTCCCAAGGCGTAGTAAGCTATCCCTTGGAGAAACCTATGTCCGGGGCATGTAAAGCAGCTGCGAGCTGCTTAGAAAGGAGACCGACAGCACATTCCGAGGCTCTTAATCCTCAGATGAATAATTACTGATTATGGCAATAAAGCAAAGCCAAGATGCACATAAACATGATGTTTTCTTACCAATCCATTGCCTATATAATTGGTTTACTCCCAGCGTTTGGCACTTAAACTTTGAAATTCCAACCTGAGCATCTCAGACAACGGTCACATATCCTATCTAAGCCTTGTTCAGTCTAACCACGACAATTCATCAAAATACTCCTGCTCTTATCATTTCAAGGAAAAGGCAGCTGGCAATGACTGGAGAACTTGTTTTCGTATGTACACTTGGCAAGGTCCAGGACTCTTATTTGAGACTAATCAACCCCACAGCTCACCGGCGCAGCTGGTTTTGTCGGCGCTCAGTTAGTCAACGAATCTCTCAAAGCGGGCTACCGCGTTCGAGGCAGCGTCCGTAGAGATGCCCAAGCCAAACAACTTAAGGCACATTTTGACCCCCAATATGGCGACAAGGCCGAATTTGTGATAGTGTCAGATATGACTAAAGATGGCGCATATGATGGCTTTTTAGACGGCGTTGACTACATCTTCCATGTAGCTTCACCTTTGCCATCCAGCGTTAGTTCCACCTCCATGATACTGTAGTTGTCTTATTAACATTAGATAGGGTACAAATTGGAAGAAAGACTACATAGAGCCCGCTATTCTCGGCACTACTAATATTCTCGAGGCTGCCACAAAAGTTCCCAGTATCAATAGAGTGGTCATTACTTCTTCATTTGCAGCCCTCAAACCTATCGATGGCTTCCCTGAAGGTGTTCCGGATAAAGGTTCGTTTGTCACGGTAGATCCTTAGCAGACTTTCATCAATTCAGCGCTGAACATGCTACATGTTTTTAGTCGCTAAAGTTTATTAGAATCAAATGCCGCGAACGTCCATTTGTCCCCGGACTTCCCCTTCGCTCACAGCGGGCAAGCATATGCCGGCTCCAAGATCCTAGCCGACAAAGCGACCACTGAATTCGTACAAGCAAAGAAACCACATTTTACAGTCACAACGATCCATCCCTCATTCATTTACGGGCATAATTTGCTACAGTCTTCCTTTGCGGAGCTGTCCCCTAATAGCACCAACGGGTGACTATGGAAAGCTCTGCAAATGCCTAACCCAACCCATAGCAACCGCGGTGTTCATATCGCTGATGTTACCGAAGCTCACTTAAGAGCTCTAAAAGTAGCTACGGAATCGGATCCCGATATGGACCCGGATAGTTGGAGCAGTGGAATCGGAAAATTCATGCTCTCTGTGCAGCCTTTTGATTGGAATAAAGTCGGTGATTTTGTTAAAGAGAAGTACCCTCGAGTGGGGTCTAAGGTTGAAGGCTGGGAGATGAAGGGAGGAGTGGTAGATACGACTAGGGCGGAACAAATTCTAGGGCTGAAGCATTTTAGATCGGTAGATGAGATGGTTGCTGAGGTAATTGAGCAGCAACTGAGTTTCGCTGATTTCCCCCAGAGTTTGTAACTAGAGCCCTTAGTATGTAATTTTTAATAGTGTAATCAGTACTTTAATTATAACTCAAGAAGCATTACAAACGACAAATCTTGAAAAGGTAAATAGCCATTATTCTCAAAGGCTAATATCAGGGTTTTCGATGATGAATGAATGAATAAATAGGCCAAATATTATATTCAATTCATAAGCCAATCAAAATATCGCGATATCAATGAATAATTGCGATATCTTAGATGAAGGTAATACCACCGGTCCTAGCATGGTGTATTACTAAATCGATATAGCCAACTTCTCCCTAGAAGCCTCTACCCCCTCCCCCCCTCTAACGTTCACTAATGGCTATCTCCTTTAGCCCTATACAAGTCCTCCTCTTACCCATGACTTTAGGTGCTCCGATCGCTTAATATTCATTAGCCTAAGCTTTGTCCGTTACTAGGTAATTATCCTTCGGGCTTCTAAAAATATTTACTTTAGTTTAAATAATATAAGTAGTATAGATAGGGTATCTATCGTTATATAGTAGAGCGCTAGGTAGTTAATTTAATTACTTATATTAAGCCACTAATTAAGGGTAGTAGTACTAGTAAGAAGATTGATAGAAGAGACGCTGATAAAGTATTTAAATTTATCTTTAATTATATTAAGGATTAACTACTTCTTATTCTAAAGATTATACTCGTTTGGCTCGTAATTGCGAGCGATAACTTTCTCCTCTTGTATACTTATCCTTATACTTATTTACTTAAAGCCTTTAAGCTATATTAATTATTAGCTTCCTTTAAACAGCTTTCTAGTTATAATTAATATAGGACTTCCTTTAGTAAGGAGCTACTAGAAAGACTACTATATATAGCAATTTTATTAATCTTAAAGTAGTATTTATTAAAGGTGTACAAGCTGGTTTAAGTATAATTACAAAGCTTTAAATTAGTTACGTACTTATATAAAGCTAATTTAAAGTATTTTATTATAAAGCTATTCGCCAAGCAGGCGGGGCCTAAAGGTGGAGAGATAGAATACGGGGTTTTCTCATAGAGTTTTCTCCCCACATGTATATAAGGCGTAGTCCGCGTGGGCCCGACAGGGATTCGAATCGGAGGTTAAGTAATGAATAAATAATAAATAATAAATAATCTTATTAAAAGTAGCTTTATTACTTTCTATCTCCTTTATAACTCTCTAAAAGGGCTATAGAGAATCTCTAATATTTTTAAAAGCTTTTTAATTAGTAGGGAACAAGAGAGTCCCTAAATAGTAAGATTACGCAAAACTAGGATAACTAGAGCAGCTAGAAAACAAATAGTATTAGACTAATGAAAGGAACTGGGGAGTCACTAAATCTGGGGAGTCCCTAAATAGAAGGATTATAGAAAAAGGCGGCGGTTAGAGCCTCATAGAAAGGGTGGTCAGTTGCACAGTACTCTATGACGACCTCCCCATCTCTTGGAATAGTAGCGATAGCGTATAGCTTAGCTCGAGGGACCACGGCATTCAGCCTGCATGAATGGTTGGTGAGAGATATATCATTGAATGCCGTGATGATTGTTCCGTTTTCACTATTTTTCATGTTGTAACAGCTCCTCTCAACGCGACCGACGTCCGTGTTCGCATTATAGCTTGTGTGGAGAACCCCGAATTGCTGCTGCTTTTCTGTACTGAGGCGATTGATTGCATCTCGAATATGGGTAGTGCCGCCGGCTGACTCATTTAGAAACCAGGCCGCCTGCGCTTGGTCGGTCTATTGAGCCCAAGGTGTTATGACTGGTATTGAGAGCAAAGCTGCCTCTCCTACGATTAACATTCTAGGTTTGATCTGCTGTGTGACTGCTATCATGCCCCGGCCTTTGGCAGTGGACATGTGTTATATGCGATATCGGTGCATTTTCCGTATCGGAGCGGAGAGATTAGTTTTGATCTTGTTATCCCAATTCTGGCTGGGTCCCTTAAGCTGAAGCCTTTAGCGGACTGCACCAGACTCCATAACCCTTTTAAGAAAAATAAACGATGAGTACATGCAAGACATAAGATATCCCGTCATCACACCTTGACATTTTTTGATGCCTTCGAAACAAGCTTCACTAAATCCGTGTAAGTCTCCTGAAATTCCTCCTTATCCTCATCCTTCATCTCGGCGCCCCTCTTCCCTGTACTTCGGTCCCGTCCAACCATAACAACACTTGTCGGCCTCTTTGTGCTGCCCGCTGCGCCTAGCTCTGCCCGTGATGTCACGTAGATGTAAGGGATGTTGTGATCTTCGCAGAGAACAGGAATGTGTGATATGACGTCCATTGGAGAAATGTCGGCGGCGATGACTACGACACCGAGGGGATCTGTGACGGCAGACGATGAGGGCGCAGAGGTCGGGGATTTGCGCAGTGCCTTGACAACTTCTTTGACACCGCGTTTAAGAGTCTTGTGTTTCGCGGCTGCGAATAGGAGCGGTTATTAGCTCTCGAGTCATTAAAGAGGGACAAGGTAAGAAATGGGGAGCTAGAAACAGAACGTAGTAATTCTGAATTCTAACACGACAAAAAGAGAGACAAAGCCTACATTTCTTAACACATTTCATAACCTTCTTTGCCTGCTTCTCATCTGCCAAAGGATTTGCAAACGGCACTAGCGCGCCTGTGATGGCGACCTCTCCATTCACATTGCTGTCCATATCGACGTCGCCATCCTCATCCATGGCTTCTTCAGCAGGCACAGGCTTTGCCGTTTCCTGCTTGGCCAGATCTTCCAGAAGCGCATCCTTGACATCACCCGTGGATTTTCTTTTCTCTTTCTTGTCCTTCTTGGGCTTTTTCACCACACCGTCGGTCCCGGACCGCTTCTCCTTCTTCTCTTTCTTTCCCTTCTTCTCCGATTTGTCTTTGCCCATTGTGGATGCTCTCGATTGAGAATGCTCCGTAAATATGAATTGGGGAATATGGGTGGAGGGAGGTTAGGGTGGTGCTTTGCTTCTGATTCTAAGCTTTTCGCGGATCCAAAATTTCGAGGTTGATGTGAGCTTGCCGAATTAGGATTAGCGGAGAACTAAGCTGTTGATTATGAGCCGATTTTATCAACTGTTTGAGGGAACAGCAATATTCACATCAGGAAGACTTTAATTTGACAATGTTTATCCTTATTGGTATACTTACTTGTGAAGTGAGAATTTCATCTCCATGGAGCAAGCCGTGCTTCGCTATCCAACTATGGCGTTTTCACGTATCACCAGTCACTCAAGGGGCGGCATGATGCGAGAAAACCGGTACCGCTGTAAGATAACTATTTATACAAGACTATTCCGAAGAGACCCGCGCCAGTCCGTTCTTTCAACTTTGAAAAGTAAATTCGAGCGCAGTTGCGCGTAAATATGACTAAAAGATGCAACGCACTGAGCGAATAGACACAAGAAAAGGAGTCAAGCAGACAACGCGCAGCGAACATGGTATATGCAAGAAAAGCGGTCCAAGAGAAGAAGGGAAATAGGACCGAGAGGAGACGAGTATTACTGTGCAGCTTATATGCTGGCTAGAGAACAGGGGGTGAAGAACACGCGCGTGGGGCCAGTCAACAGAAGATGCCTTGTAGAAAGGCAACGGGGGTATGAGAGAGGAAGAGAGATATTAGTGAGGTCCACCAAAAGTCAATGAGGAAAGAGCCAGAGCCCGAGCCCGAGTATGGATAGAGCCCCAGACCAGCCCACCCCATGTTCGCCATTATCCCCTAGTTCTTTGAACAGCCTAAAGAGATCAAGGAAAGGAAAACGCGCTTCGTGTATGCAAATAAAAAGGAATAAACCCGAACTCCGGGCCATGCTCCAACCAGCAGAGAGGAGATGACTGGGAGACGGCAATCAAAAATCCCAGTCTAGGTACGGAGAAAGTTAAAGGTAATAAGAGAATAAGAAAAGAGAGCAATCATGAGGGTCATTAAATCAACATTAGGTGCAGCGGCTAATAGGCCACTTGCATCTCCAACACTTGGACACCCTGGGATGTCATCGACGGTGTGGGAGATCCAGATCGGGAGGAAATGGCATCCTCATAACCCACAAGAGCCTGAGAATGAAGCTTGAAGGCTTCACCCATGAGCTTGGTGATACTATAGACAGATTAGCTATGCCCGTGAGCGAAATATGAATATTGTACGTACCCCCAAACAACAACCTCATCAATCATACTCCCCCAAAGCCTAGCAACAGTTGAGCTCAATTTCGCACCGTATACATCGACAGAGTCGTCATCGAATAGGTTGCGTAGTTTGTTGTACATGGCAAGTTCTTCCTCCGTAGCCGGCTCTTCGTCATGTTCCAGACGATAGAGCCAGAGAGTAAGAATGACCATGAGATCCATGCCACATAATGGGTGTTCAATACTCCAATTTGTGGCAGAGGTCCTAGCAACCCAGCGAATGCCTTGCACTGCAGCGACTTCAATGCAATCGAAGCATTCTTGAATGACTTTGATCATTTCCTGAGATCGATGGACTTTATCACGTGCGTTGGTCATCGCAGCAGCAACTTCGTATGAATCATGATAACGAAGGGCCTCTTGAACAGATTTTAGATCAACAACCAAGCGCGCACGAGCGTTTCGATACATTGCCATAGCGTTAAATATCAAAGGATGTCCTTTGTGGGGAGCGCTTAGTTGGACAACGACAGTTTCAGGCTCGCAAAGATCGAGAGATTTCTCCCATGTCTCAAGTGCGAGTCGGAGCTTGTACTCAGTCACAACATCTTGGAGGGCTTCAGGACTGCGTTTGTGATACCACACCTCGAGGAAGAGAGCGTTGATCATAACACGCGTGGCGAAGGCGCTGTAGCGGGCAGGGTCTCCTTGGAAAAGGTTGTCATGTGCTTGACGGAAAGTGATGGTGGTAGACGCCGTTAGACTTTCACGCCATGACTCGTCGTCAGAAACTTCCACATTCCAGAGGGACTCAGACGATGGAAGCTCCAGGGTGTCAAACTCATTGAAACCCATTGCGGGAGTGTGATTGTAAGTGAGCGTAAGCAGTCCGAAGAAGATGTATACACCATAATATGTTCGGCGACATTGTTCATCCTCAATCCACTCTTCGTGATTGGGTTGAGCTCCTTCGCGAGCCTCCGATCGAAGTTTGAGTTCGTACCTGTTACCGGCGACCATCTAAATGGATTTAGCAAAGGAATATCAGAAAAAATCATATCGAATACATACATTAGCAAGCAAACTTTTGATGGAGCAAGCCCACTCCAATCCTTTAGGATCACCGCTCCAGCTTGCAAAGATCATATTGAGTAGCGTGCTTTGCATTGTCCATAGTGGGCACTTCCGTGAGCTGAAATTCTCTTTGTTCTGCAAGAATTGGCTGACAAGGACTTTCGAGCCAATGTGGAGCATGTACGCTTGATCTTGGTCAAAAGTATATAGCGCACCAATCGAAAGGACAGCGAGCAAAAGAGGCGCAGAGACTTCGGTTGGTTCGAAGGATGCAGGATGCAAGAAGGGTAAGTGATGGTGGAACAGGTTGAAGTAGGTAGATAAGTAACGATTCAACACTGTCATGCTAGGCAGACGGAAGGTGTCCAGAAGAGCGGTTTCGCTATCAAAATTCTTGATGTTTTCATAGATCTTTGCGCATTGGTCCTCGGAGTTAACCTGAGGAGCTTTTGTCATGGTCAGAGCTTGAGATGGACCAGGTGATCTGCGGTAGTCGACTGGGGAGACAGGACCAAGCATAGATGGGTACGGCGACAGAGCCCCGGGGGTTGCGAGACCAGAAACGGGTAGAGAGCTGTTCAGGGAGTGAAAGGAAGGAGCTAATGCATCACTCCCAGACATCTGTCGTTCCATGATAGGCGGTAGCTGGTGTGGATGTGGCTGCATTGTACTAGCGCTGCTGAAGGTCAGGTGCGAGTCTTGCGACCCAGATATGCTAGACGAAATCGAGTGCGCTTTGGGCTCGGTCACCGAGTGGGGGAGCATAGAGTCCCAAGGCATCTGGGGTAATGACATGGCTCCAGGCGCGTACCCCACCGATGGTTCGAGAAGGGCTGGACCGTTGGGCGAAATGACTGTTTCTGGCCCGTCGCCTACGATTTCTGGCTCCTGGCTCGCCATGGCCTTGTGGTGGAAGTCGGTCATCAACATTGCGGCAGTCTCAATATCAACCATCCCATCGCTGCTGGCCTCGATCTGTTCAAGTGTCGCAGTATCGATAGGCATGGACGATTTCGACGGTCGCGGGACCGACAACTCTGACGCCTTTGTGGTTGCCCGTCGCTTGACCTCGCTGTGTAGGGGGACTCCGCCATCTTTCGCATGGACTGTTCGGTCATGTCGCAATAAGAGATCGCGACGAACAAAGGTACTACGACATTTGTCGCATTTGAAGGGACGTTCCTTGGTGTCTGTTATGGATGAGGGGCATTAGCAACACGGTTTCTGTCTTGTCGCCCCGCATCGCGCCTCGCGACGTGCGACAACCACAAACGTCAAAAATCAAGGATGCTGTACGACTTACGCGATCTCTCATGCCTGCTGCGATGCTCACTCCGGCTGAATGCGCGGTTGCAAAACTGACACTTGTACTTCTTCTCGGGCGCTGTGGTGGATTTGCGACTCGCCGAAGGCGACGAGGTGGCGGACACGAGGGTCATGTCGGCGGCTGGCATCGAAACTGCGTTCTCAAACTATGGTGACTCGGGCCGTGGTGTGGTTATTGTCTTGCCGGCCGGGCGCGCGTGGGCGTTAAATTGGTGATGGTTGATTGCACTGGCAGGTGTACTCTTTCATTCCGTGCTGTGTTGGGTTGCATACAGTAGAAAGCACCGGCGAGGTCCGGCGAAAGGTGAAGACGAGGGTGAACAAGCCGCAAGGGCGGGGATTCACGATAGGAAGATGAAGCGGTAGGGTGGGATGAGGAGAAGGGTGCAGGGCAACGAGATGATAGTTTTGTTGGAAGGACCTCGTTTAACGACCTCGAAAGGGGGCGAGCGGCGGGACAGTCGGGCTGAGAGGGCTTCGTCGACACGACAGTAGCAGCGCGGGGCAAAAGTAACGAATCAGTGACTGCTTAGGTCAGCGGCCTCTGTGGCTGTGGCTGGGATGGCTAGGTAATTTTCATTAATTATTGGGTAGGGCTGTCTCAGTTGCGAAGCTTAGCTTCCTGGCTTTGTTCTCCTGCGCAACGAGGGGAGCGATGGTGTACTCTGCTGAGCATCCCTTCTCTTTCCGTCCTCGCTGCATTTCCCCTTTGAGCACCGATATTCTTGGGATGTTTATTCTTGGTGTTGTTGCGCTGCTGACGTTGTACTGCAACATGGCACCGCCCTGGCCAACCAACTCGTCCTTTTACATGGGGTGTTTTGACAGATAGAGGATATTGAACTTGTACCACCCCGTGAGCGTTCGGGTGCCACTGTCCCTCATGCAAAGAGCGGTATGTCTGTTGGGCTAATTCCTGCACATCCTCCAAGCATTTCCTTTGAAGGCGTAGCATATTTGCTTCTGCCAGCGGAGCAAGTGCATCTGCTGGCTGTCGCGTTGAGCCACCCCACACCGCCAACTACCAACGGCCCCCCTGGTTGCTCTAAGTCCCGCAATAAGTTACAGTAGGTTAGGGTAGAATACAGAGGGGTTGATTGTGGCTGATGGGAAAAGTCCCCCGCGAGCCCGTCAGCCCGCCAGCCCATGACGGAAGCAATGAAAGGGGGGGGGGCGCTGGAGGCGCCCGGGCAACTTCTCACAGTGACGCCAGACGAACGGAATTGCAATAGGGAGTGTCTGCCAGAGATTGAACCCGAATATTGACGCTATTTTGGCGTGCATAGCCACGATCTAGACCTAATTAAGGAGTTACCTCCGAGAAAAACACCAACCTCAAGATTAACGAGTTTAATATGGTTAGATCTTAATAACTAAGCAGTTTGGCATTCCCCGTGTTGTAATTATTTGCCCCTTTTTATGAGTGATGCTATATAAAGATGTATTATTTCTCCCTATAGCTTTTAATACGTAGCTTCTCTTAAAAAAAGGTATATTATAGAAATATACAGCTTGTTAACGCGAATTTAGTCATAAAAAAATGATAATTTTTAGAGGTTTAGTTATTAAGATATTGTACCTCTCCATTTCTACTACTAGCTTTATAAGGCCGTAGATCTACCTCTACTATATGTATCGCGTATACAAATTCTATAGAATCCCTCATTTTAATGGGAGATATTGCTGAATAACCTTTGTGCATGATTGTTGTGGCTCGTCAATCTCTAGTGTCGATATTGGGACTGTTCCTACACCCTAGCGCATCTAGTTGAAAGCGCGTGTTGATCTTGGTGATCAAACAGCAGTGTTTACACCTTTTGAAGTAATACGCACGGCCATTTCAACGTATTTTTTACTTTTTTTTTTAGGTATAAATCTACGCATTTGGATTAGCGTGATTCAACACGCGCTTCCAACTGGATGCGCCAGGGTGGTGTAATTGCGAGTATGGTCAAATCTCTCTATTACGATACAGTTGGTTCGGCCGCGCGTATCATACTAACGTGTTTTACCACTCAACGCCGCACCTCACCAGGTCTTCGTATAAAAGTAACTATAACATCAACACCAAACGCTCGATTACTTTAGAAAGAGGCTAAAATACTTCTTGTAAAGCAGGTCTTTTAAAAGAATTAATTTTCAAGTTAATAAAAAGCCCCAGAAAGTGGGTTGCGGCGGTGAGTGGTAAAACATGTTACCAAGGGTATCGTTGTGTTTTATAATCGGATGTAAAATGTACTCAAAATTAAAATTAGGTAATAATATTATATATCTACGCTTGTGAAGTCATAATTACGTCTCTAGGGCAAATCTAATAAATTAAAAACTGCTTATGCCGATATTAGTGGTAGGTGTTTAACGATATCATCAAAAGTCACATTGTCGTAATATTACACCAAAAAGGGCTGGATTAATGGGTGGGGATCGTAATAGAGAGTGTATCATTATATACCCAATATCGTAATAAGGAGATTTAACTGTAATTTCGCAGCTATGCTGATCGACACTCTCCTCTTGTTCCTGGCACAGCACATCCATACTAGCGGTCTGAGATCAACTTCCCCGGACCCACCGAATGATTTTAGCTTCTTCCAGCGCTGCATGAAGGCACCAGGGAGCTCTCGAGTTTGAAGAAGCTTGAGATGTCATTCGAAAATCGTGCATCATCTCTTTTTGAAGCGGTGGAACAGGCAACCCGGATTGGGAGGGGCACCTCATGCAAATGCCGGCAAATCGCCTTTCTTTTCTCTCTGCCCCGCTCCGGGGATCTCGGGAGGGGGACCAACTGGGGCTCTCTTTTCGATTTCACGTGGGCCACACGCGGAAAAAAAATCGATCGAAAAAGGTCTCACAAGAACTCTCGCACACCGAGGGCGTGTCGGCAAGATAGCATGCGACTCAACCCACCCCGGGCAGCGTTTCAAACCGATGCATTGAATAATAACCACTCCACCACTTCACCACTCCAAGAGCTCTTAGCCCCTCCATTATGATTATCTCTCATGTCGCTATCAGACGGGACGGTATTTCTCATGTCTCGACCTCCGCGCTAGAGCATTTCTCGCAATGCTCTAGAAGAATAGGAGTTTCTGCCTGGGCCTCATTGTTTTAGACTCGCACGCTGCTAAAGAATGAGTATGCTTTTGGTGCCCTCGGTGTCTGGGAAGGTGGTGAGGGGATTTTCGTGTCATGATAGGGCCGGATTTGCCCTCCAGAAGGCTGAACAATCCCACGTTCTTCCACCCTAAGCCGTCCATGCCCCAGCTTCCATAGCAGTGCGCTTGGAAATGACTCGGGCTTTTTGTCCGGCGATGGCTGTTTTTTGAACCCAGGGCTTTGGAAATTAGCTTCCATCGTTTGACGCCACCGTCGCAGGGGTCCCATTGCTTCCGTTTCCACGCGAAAGTCAATGCGGTAATGCCGGACTTGGCAAAGAACGGGCTCCCTTGCCTGACTCTTAAGTTTTCTGTGCCATCAGCCCTTTACCATTTCCACGGACGAGGTTCGTAAGCTTTTCTCTAAAATGAATCATAGCACTCGTCAACTTCTCTCTAGCACCCTTTGACAGACTTTACCTGCGCTCATAAGTTTTCTGTTACAGCGTAAGGCTGGGGTCGATTCAAGAGGATATCCGGACATACTTCCTCGTTGGGAAACCATTGAACTCGTCCGAGAAAACACAGCTAGCCTCACCGATCAGAACTCGTTTACAGGACGCGACGACCTTTGTTGTCAATTCTCAACCCTGGTATTCTAGATACATGAGATGAACTGCAAGTCTACTGCCTCTCCAACTGCGCGTGTGCAGAAGGCCAGGCGAGAGATTGAATGGGGGCAGCCTGAACGAGATGTAAGGTCACAATCTTTGATGATTCTCGACATTCCACACGCGTCAGACAATCCTGACGTTTCTTTGAGCTGACGAAGACAATGAACATGTCCTTGATGTGCCTCATATCCTCCGGGAGATTGGCGTATGCGTTAATCCTTAATGCTTGGCACGAAAACTTCCCGTTCTCCCGCTAAACGGGAAGTTTTTGTGCCAAGCATTAAAGGATTAACGCATATGCCAAATCAGCGAGCGTTGGACCGTTGCGTGAATCGCGTGGAGTGCACAACATCAGATGCGGTGAACCTTTAACTATGAGGCGAGGGTGCAAAATAAGTCCATCGGTGCTGCCCCCGGCCTGCAAAGGAATGCTGCCGAACTTATGATACAACGTTGTGCTTCTACCTAGGTCACGTGTATGGCAACAGTTGGGCAATCTTAGAAGTCCAATAAGCCAACGTCCCTTTCTAGCGCCTAACCAACAACCACTCACACCTCCCCTACTACCATTTTTACCTTCGACTGTGCGCTTTAGATTTTTATTTGCCATAGACCTCTCTATAGGCGCGTAGACAACAGCTTTCCCCCCCATGCAGGAGTCCTAATTCAGCTCTTGAGCGCCCAGGCGGTGCCACACCCCCAGCCCAGTTGCTCCCTTGGCCTAATTGCACAATCATCGTGAGCGGAAAACGCGCGAGGCAAGATTTCCATAACTGTCGCGTCGTCTGTACGAAACCCCGCATTCTGAAAGATCTTTGTCGAGATTCCGCTCTAACCGAGCGGAGCGCCTTAGAAGGAGTCAAAGGACACGGTGAAGGTCCACGACGCCGATAGTTATCGACCCTTTTGCCCGACATGAACGGCTTCAGCGGAACCGTTGCTCCCCCTGGCGGGATGTACGTGCGGGCTTTGTACGATTACGACGCCGATGATCGCACCAGCTTGAGTTTCCGACAAGGCGATATCATACAGGTAATAACACAACTTGAGAGTGGATGGTGGGACGGCGTGATAAATGGAATCCGAGGATGGTTTCCAAGCAACTATTGTGCTGTTGTGCCTCGTCCGATGAACGGCGAAGAGGAGAGAAATGGCGGGGATATGCAGGAAGATCCTGAGACTACCTCCCTAGGTGGGACAGAGTATAGCAACTCGGATTCAGAGTCGGTGAATGGAAACGATACCTCTCAGCTTCCTATCGAGGGAGCCGAGAGCAAGGAACAAGAAGAAGCAGCGTTCTGGATTCCGCAGGCTACTCCCGATGGAAGGTTATTCTATTTTAACACCTTAACTGGTGTGAGCACTATGGAACTTCCATTGGAGACACCAACCTCTTTGACTGAGAATGGTCCAAGGGACCGCACTAATGTATACATACCAGATCAAACCCGCCCGCCACCAGAACTTATGGCTGGAGGATACAATGTAGAGGATACGGACGACGAAAATTCGGCTTCGGATTTCGAAGGACATGCGGGTATGACGGGTTCACACGGCTCTCTGGTGAGTGCAATGTGATTTGGAAATACTTGGGATATTGCTGACAAGAAATTCACCTAGCCTGGACGGCGGCGTTCCTTCGTATCTGATGGCGTGTCACCTGCGACATCCATGGACTCTATGAATGCCACTTCACCTATTACTCGGTCTCTCGACACCAATGGAACCAGCTTCTCGACCGCACAATCGACGATACCCCCTATCGGGACTACCACAACCTCTTTTGCAAACAACCCCCTCGGCACTCCTATGGCATCTGCAATGTCTCGAAAGTTCTTTGACGATTCAAATCCTGTGCCTCTTACATGGAATAGGATGGTAGAAGATATGCGACGGGCTGTTGAGCGGTATCGGCAGTCAATCAATAATGGCGATCGTTCCGAGTTTGTAAAGAGGGCAGAAGACATATCGGATCACCTCCGATTATTGCTTGCTGCAGGCTCTGGCACAACAGACAATCATTCTGGTAACCCTTCAATCATTTCCACCAATAAGGCTCTTTACCCCCACTTTCGTGAGACTATGTCGAGATTTTCTAAGCTGGTCCTATCATCTCATATTGCAGCCGCGGATTGGCCTCCTCCAGATTCATACTCTAAGTGTCTAAAAGAGGCTGATGGGGTTTTGAATGGTGTCTATGGATTTGTGGAGGTTGCCAGGCAACAACGGGGTGAAGACATCCCGCGGCTGATTCCTGGTTTTGTTGTAGGAAGCTATTCGGGAGGGAACTGGCAGAATAACGGCTTGGACGACCGCGACCCGGCGACATCAATGTCATTCATTGATCAGGAGGATTATGAACCATACGTTGAGCCGACTGTTAAGCTTGACGCTAGGCTCCTCGAAAGATTAGAGGACCTTAAGCGTATGATCGCTTCGAGCATTCGTCGCTTGGATGAGTATTTGGTACTCCGTGAAAAGATTATTACTCCGTACAGGCATCAAATTATTGGCGATACTATTTGCACTGCTGGAGGGAAAGTGCTCGACATCTATAAACCATGGATTTCGACTGTAGAATCTACCAATCTTTCCGCTCTCGGCTCGACGTTGCAAGGGCAACAGTTGGGTGAGTTCAGCATTCAAAAGCAGAAGATATACGACCTAGTATCTGAACTAGCTATCGCCTGCCAGGGAGTCGCTGCACCGCTCGCTGACGAGTGGGCGGAAACCCGGGGAGATTCTCTTGAAGACCGGATAAATGCTGTTAGATCGATTTCGAGAGAACTCGAAGCGAGCACGACACAATTATTTAATATACTCCAGCAGCTATCAGATGCGATGCCGCTGGCAGACATGGCGATACAGAACCATCCGCGTCGGAATACTGACAGCGATGTTACGAATTTCCATCCTCGAGGCGCTTCTGGAAACAACCGCCCATTATTGAAAGATATGGTCCAACCGAATTCTTACACAGAAGGAACATCAATCGAAGATGCAAGGACTGAGGGCTTTAAACCTAATGGCAGTAAAAAGATTGAGAAGTTCTTCGGAGAAGTCCCCGCTCCGATGGCTGTTGTTGAGGAAGTGCCTGAGTTTTTAAAACTTGATCATGAAGGAGAGATCTCTTACGATAATAAAGCTAACCCACCACAAATCCGGGGAGGTACTCTTACTGGGTTGGTAGAACAACTTACTCGGCATGATCGACTCGATCCTGCTTTCAACAACACTTTCCTTCTCACATATAGGTCTTTCACTACTGCCTCAGAGCTTTTCGAAATGCTGGTGAAAAGGTGGAGCATCCAGCCTCCTTACGGTTTAGCAAAGGAGGACTACCAGATTTGGGTGGACAAGAAGCAAAAGCCGATCAGATTCCGGGTTGTGAATATTTTGAAGAGTTGGTTCGATAACTATTGGATGGAAGGCAACGACGAAGACGCTAGGGTTCTGATCCAGAGGGTGTACAGCTTTGCGAAGGATCACGTGGCAACAACTAGCACTCCTGGCGCTGCTCCTCTTATGACATCTGTGGAACAACGGTCGCGCGGCCCAGACATGCCAACGAAACGGCTCGTCCTGACGCTTAACACTCAGACTCCACAGCCAATTCTCCCCAAGCACATGAAGAAGCTGAAGTTCCTCGACATCGATGCCACAGAGTTTGCTCGCCAGTTAACTATTATTGAATCACGATTGTACGGAAAGATCAAGCCAACGGAATGTTTGAACAAGACCTGGCAAAAGAAACTGGCTCCAGGCGAATTAGACCCAGCCTCCAATGTGAAGGCTCTCATTCTACACTCAAATCAGTTAACAAATTGGGTCGCTCAGATGATTCTTACCCAACAAGATGTTAAGCGGAGAGTTATTGTAATCAAGCATTTCGTAAATGTTGCAGACGTAAGTGCTAGGCTACTCTATACCAGTTTCCAGACTAATTGTTTCAGAAATGCCGGGGGCTTAACAATTTCTCTACTCTGACCTCTATCATCTCTGCTTTGGGCACAGCGCCCATTCACCGTCTTAATAGGACATGGAGCGCGGTTAATGCTCGTTCGATGAGCACATTAGAGAGCATGCGAAAATTGATGGGCAGTACAAAGAACTTTGCAGAGTATAGAGACACGTTGCACAAAGCAAATCCCCCTTGTATACCATTTTTTGGTACACACATACCTCCCTGACCTTTTCCTTGCTACTCTAATTTTATTAGGTGTATATCTCACGGATCTTACTTTTATCGAAGACGGCATCCCTTCGCTTATAAAGAAGACCAACCTTATTAACTTTGCGAAGCGTGCAAAGACGGCGGAGGTCATTCGCGACATTCAACAGTATCAAAATGTGCCATATCCTCTGCAGCCAGTTCCGGAGCTGCAGGATTATATATTGACGAATATGCAATCGGCTGGTGATGTTCATGAGATGTATGACACGAGCTTGCAGGTTGAGCCTCGCGAAAGAGAGGACGAGAAGATAGCAAGGTATGCTGAATTTGTAGCGTCAATCCGGCCACATCGCTCCTCAGTCTTTGATTGATTGGCCGGAACATGCTAACTGGATGATTTCTCCCACTTCAGGCTTCTCTCAGAGTCCGGATTCCTGTGATGATACCCCCGAAGCATCTAGTTGATTGACTTTGTTGGGCGTTGGTTATTTTGGTGCGATATTCCTGGCGCGAGCGGCATGGCGTATTCATCTTCAGGACGGGGACATGTATTTGTGATGCATGTTGATCTATTCTCGGATCCCTAGTCTGTACGTAGTTAAGCCTCTATTTTATGCCCCTGATGTAAACTCCAATGTTAAGGCACTGTGCCGAGCTTCTTTCTCTTGAAATGCTTGGTATTCCACGTGTGAAAGGAAATCCACGTGCTTGTTTGAACATCCTGTCCTACTGCTAGGCGGTTACAGGCCGGGCCACGGGCTTGCCTTGCTTCTGAAACAATGCGTAGCCGCGTTCTAAGGGTGATTGGTGCATTTTCTGCACATAATCTACCCGGATGACGTTTTGCGAGTTCGTTCCTGCCACACCCTGAATTCCCATTTATATATCCATCACAGAAACCTTTTTTATTATAATTTATACTCTAATTTATACTCTAGAGGGGTAGATTAAGGTCTTTACTAAAGAGCTCCTTGCTAATTTTACGGGTTTTTTTAATTAATTTGGGTTGTTTTAATGGCGCAGGCCTTAACCGAAGTCACAAGCATCACCCGGGTGGATCGCTGCTTCTAGCTCACGGTGCTCCTACTCTGTAACTCGGTCTTGCCGATCCCACTTCAAGCTAGTTTCCCCTAGATTTCCAGACACCAATCCGAACTATCACGTAAAATTCAAATATTTTCTTTCGTTCGCACTACAATTTTCTGTGTCTTTCTTTCAGTCGCTCCTTAATTTTTCCTCATTCTCTCATGTCGTCATTCTTTCATGCATCCATTGACCTACTGTCATGGCTTCTTGTAGCTCTTGCAGGATTATGTGAGCACTCTTGGGTTTCATGCGGCTTTTAAGAGCTCTACTAAGACACGTACAGCTTCAGGATATTGCGAATGCGGCTACTCGGTCAATCAGACATCTGCTTCCTCCTTTGAAATCTTCACCGACCTCCTCGAGACCGATTTCCTGCATAGTGCAAATCTGACCGGGGCTGGCTGGATTCCGCAGCAATACAATGTGACCTCCAAGGCCGCTCGAGGTCCATACGGGAAGCAATTCATGATTTCGAATGTCGTGGCAAACCCACTGAAGGACAAATATTCCTGGACGGGTAACAGCATCAATGGAGGTGACGCGGGCCTCCAGCTTTGGGTACGGGCCAATGATAGCGACGGCTTGATCGGGTCTGCGGAATTAGCAGCACAGCGGACAGACTTGTTGTACGGAAGTTTTCGAATTGGAGTGAAGATGTCTGGTGATTCAGGGACATGTGGTGCCTTCTTCTGGGTAAGGGGATGGTAAAACGGCCGACATTATTCCCGCAAGGATGACTGACTTATGGTTGCAGTTCAGAAATAACTCTCAAGAGATCGATATGGAATTCCTCTCGAAACAGTTCAATGACTCAAGCAGCGCCGTAAACCTAGTACTTCAAACGCCTCTTTCTATGGCAGCTGGCTTTGACGCGTCCAACACTGCAGATTTCAAAGTCGAGGCACTGCCGTTTAGGCCAGATGAAGAGTTTCATGAATATCGATTCGATTGGTCTCCGGAAAAGGTATCGTTCTACGCCGACGGTCAATGGCTTCACGATATGACACGTTATTCTCCAAACAGCCCTGGACACCTAGTACTGAACCACTGGAGTAACGGAGATTCATTGTGGTCAGCGGGCCCTCCACAAAGTGACGCAGTTATGACTGTTTCCTATATCAAAGCATACTTTAATTCGTCAGACCCCGCACGACAAGAAGCATATGCAGCACGCTGCCCAACCTTAAATCCAAATGAAGTCTGCGAAATTCCTAATCAAACAACACCGCCTGACTCTTCCGGCGCAAATGGCAACCAGACTGCGCATACGTACTTTTTCTCTCTGGACACAGGTCATACGCCGAACCAGACTGTTTATAATGCAACGAATGCCACACATAGTGGAGCGACAAGCATATTAGAAGCCTCACGATCGGTTTCCTTGTT
>Ga0307515_10002429_pt1 | contig 40646 bp, 54 predicted proteins | sample 17_EM_MG_FD_194513 | JGI IMG/M metagenome (GOLD analysis project Ga0307515, IMG submission 194513) | Populus trichocarpa ectomycorrhiza microbial communities from riparian zone in the Pacific Northwest, United States - 17_EM | ecosystem: Host-associated > Plants > Roots > Unclassified | place... | reverse complement strand
CAAAGGCACCTAGCACAAAGTTTAGTCCACCTTCCTGGTTAGTAACATCATTAAAATACTGTTCATAGTCACTGAGGGCAGATAACATAGTTCTGTTCTTACCATCTCCTACTCTTTTACCTTCTTCTTCAGCATACTGGGTATTCACTTCTTCAATACCTTCTTTAGCTGCTTCTGCTAACCTGGATGTTAGCCCATGTCTGACCATCACTGCTTTTCGTAGTTCAGGATTTTCTAATGATGCTGTCTGTACCCTGTTCTTCCATGCACTAAGACTTTCCCCTTCAGCCCTTCTACCCTGAGTCTTAAACCAGGTAAGTACTTCATCAGAAGGTTCTTTAAAGAATGGTGCTACCTCACCAAGATTAAGTACAGTGTTCATGATAGTATTCATTCTTACTGTAGTAGCTGCTGCTTGACCCGCCATTTGTTTAGCATGGCCATCTGCTGCATCGGGACTATTACCTTCCTTTAGTGCTTTATCATATTGCTTTTTATAAACTTCATCATAAACTCTATAACCGGACATTGCCCCCTCAGTATAAGCAAGTGTACCAGCAGTAAGAGTTTGAGCTAGAGCCCGTGAAGTCTGCAACCCTTTCTTACCAAGCTGTAGCAACTCCCCTGCACCTTTAGCAGCAGTACCAAATAGCTTAGCCAGTCCTGCTCCTTCGAGGGCAAATGCACCGGCACTCTCTACAAGCTGCTGTGTATTCTCAAACCACCATGCGGGGTCAGTCAAATCCCAGGTTTTGTTAGGATCTTCCCTATAAATTTCACCAAGAGGATTATGAGCTTTCTGTATTGTACGGGTAAGTGCATTACTGTAGTCATTAGCATCATCAAAGAGTTCAGGTATATACCCAAAACCTTCTACCAAGCCAGTGATTACATTAGAAGCACCATTACCAAGTGTAAGCCCGGCTTGAGCTAACCATGATTGATCCTGGGCCCTTAATTTCTCATTATTCTGTCCAAACTTTGGTGTAAAATCATATTTATCAGGACTATCCTGTAGGTTCTGCTGAACACCTCCTACAGTTACAACACTGCCACTATTCTTAGTAGTGGCAGGTTTCATCCATGAGGTATCTTGTTTCGGAGTTGGTTTTAACCAATCATTATCTGGCATATCATTTATGATTTACATCTAAGAATTCAAATACATCTTTGAAACTGTAAGCAGTCTTTTCCTTATCGTTTACCTTCACAGTCCAACCACCTCTTTGGTCTTCAGTATTGGCTTTAATACTTACTCCATTATTGTTAAAACTTCGGGTAAGATTATTCAGAGAAGTTGCAAGTCCTGCAGCTCTTCTCATGTAATCCTTCTGAGTTGCATCCATTCCCTGTTCAGCTATTGCCTGGATATTCGTATTAGGTAATTTAACTATCATATCCTCACCACTTGTTTTCTTACCTTTTACATCTTTAAATGCACGTACTACCAAGGCCATAGGTGAAGATGGGTCACCAGTATAGGTTATCCCAATAGCTCTCATATTACCTTTCAGTTCATCCCATTGGTCTGCTGATAACTGCTGGCCATTCTTATCCTGTACAGGTATTGCACCATTCTTTAATCCAAGACTGGATACAAGTCCTTCAACATTTTTAGAAATGCCATCTACAGTTTTTTCATTCATAAAGGCAAACAAATCTGAACCTACTGTAGTACCAGCCATTCTTTTTTTAAGTTCTTCCTGGTATTTTCTGAATTGAGGTGTAGCTTCTATTATATCTTGGTAAGCTTTCTGAGCCCTTACCTTCTTATTACCACCAGCAGAAGCAACTGAACCTGCAGGGGCATTAAACCTCATTTCCTTATCATAAGCTTTTTGTGCCTCAGCTTTAAGCTCAGGTGTAATCTTGAAGTTAGCTGCTCTTTTTGCTGCCTCATCTACAGCAGAAAGATGTTGCTGCTTTTCTTTAGCGTAAGCTATCTGCTGTCGGAATGCATTCGCATCATCAGTTACATCAACGATCTTTCCAGATTCATCTTTATAACCAACTTTACCATTACCAAGATCAATCTTAGCCTTACCATCTTTAAGTCCCTTAGTCCATTCAGAATAAGAAGCCATAGCTGACCTTGTGGCATCACCAGTTTCTTTCTTAATATCTTCAAAATCATTAACACTATTTACATCAGCCCCTCCAAGAGTCATAGTAGATGCCACCTGTAACATCATGTTCTCTTTCTTCTTATCCTCATTCCATTTGTAGTAAGGATTTTCCTTCACCCCCTGGTCAGTATCTGTATCATTACGATAGTATTTACTTACAGCATATTCATGAGCTTTCTGTAGCAAATTCTTACCTATTCCTTCACTTACTGCTTCTTTCACAGCAGTAGTAAGATCTTTCCCACGTTTTAATCTCTCAAGTATTAATGGTGATTTTACAGTTGACGGATCAACCTTTGAGTAATCCATATTGTAAGTACCAAGATTCTGTTGCTGGGCAATCCAACTCATGGCCTGTGGATCGTTTTGCAACCCGGATGATACAATTTGCTGTATCCTTTCAGCAGGCATCTTAACAGTTTTCTGTCCATTCTTGAATATCCACTGGTCACCAACCTGTTCTTTAGACCATCCCTGAGTTTGTGGGAACTGTTTATCCATAATAGTATCTACAGCTTTCTGCATATCAAAAGTCTCTACATATTGCTGACCACTGAATCTTCCCGAGTATTTACCATTTGAAGGATCTTTCTGAATACCTTTATCCTGATGTATATCTCTTCTCAATAGCGACTGTGCTTCTTCAGGGCTAAGTTTACCTTCTGAAACCTTCTTGTTATACTCTTCCTGCCGCTGAGCAAAGTCTTGCTGTCGCTGAGCAAATCCAGCATAATCAGCAGGTAATTCCCTGGCAAGCATTGTGCTTTCCCTTACAGCATTCTCAAGATCTGGTCGTTTAGATAAAGTATCCAACTTAGTCTTGTACTGTCCCTTAACTTCTTCGAGTGCAGACTGATCCTGTGGTAATGCTTTCATACTATTCATAAATCTACCGACATAATCCTGCTGGTCAAGAGAAGTGTCATAGCGTTTCTGCATCTCCTGGCTAACCTGCACAAGTTCAGGTACAACACTACCTTCATATTGTTTAACCTGCTGGCTATTAGCTAACCTATACCCATCGTATAATCCCATTACTGTAAGTTTGAATTTTAGTAAACTTTCTTTCTCATACTACCACCATACCTGAGAACAGTACCAGTTCTGCTATTAACTTTCTTAGGCAGTATAACATCGTCATTGTACCCATTTTCATTAAGATACTTATCATAAGCATCTATCCTTCTATCCATCACCCCACTATTCTCATAAAGACCTTTGTAAATACCAAGTCTCTTCCTATCTAAATCTCTTTGGCCATTAACGTTCTGCTGCATGATATATTTATCTGCTGCATTAGAAAGATTGGCGGACTGCTCCCGTTGCTGTGCCACCTGCCCTTGAACCAAATCATTCTTCCACTGATTCATCATACCTACATTCTGCCCTTCAATACCAGCATTAATCTGGTCTGTCTGCATTCCAAGCTGAGCGTTAGTATTAGTTTCAGCTTCAGAGATAGAATTCTTAGTACGGATATTTGAAGCAAGGGTTGATCCCTTGTACGCAGCAGAAGTATTTTCATCCAACATTCTATCAGCATTACCATTAGCACCCCTCATTTGTCTATCAGCTTCTACTCTTTGTGCATCATAATTCACTTGCCTTCTGGCCACAGGATTAATCATCCCTGGCGCTGATGGAAGAGGTACGTTACGAAAACTATTTGCTATATTAGAAATGTATGGAACTATATCTCCTAAGCTACCGAATGCTTTTTTACGTCCTGTAATGGTGGTAGTTCCCTGTGGTTTAATACTTAGTTCTGTAGCTTTAGGAGTACCCATGTTCATTTGAGGTTCCTTAAAATTAATTCTTTCAGGTGCAGCATCTTCTCTACCAAACTTCTTATCTGTTGATGCAGGAAGATATGTGGGTACAGTATCGCTACCTGGCGCTTTAGGTACACCAAAGTTGAAATCTATGGGCTTAGGACTTCCGTCTGCTGGTGATGGAAAGGCAGGAGTACGTCCTGAGACTGTGCTCTGAGTTGGCTTCTTATCCTGAGCTTCAAAAGCTTTACCATAGGTATCATAGGTAGATGCAGTTTGGGGGCCATACCTTCCTTTATCATAACCAGTAGAACCGAAATTAGTAATAGGTGGTTTTCTACCCGTAGCAGTTTCCTGAGTATTGATATAATCCTGGTATCGTCCTACTGCTTCACGGTCTGTTGCCCATTCAGGTAAAGGAGTCCTGTCAGACTTCAATCCCTTCACACCCAGCAGACTATCTCTGCTATCTACAGGTTTACCATTCTTGATAGTACCATTTCCATAAACTTTTCTTCTCTCTGGCATGGTTATTAATTTAAGCCGTGCATCTGTTTGATGTACTCTTGTGATAATTTAAGATTATTCTCTTTCTCCTTCAGCAATTTAATACTGGTAACCCGCTCAGGTGACAGTGCTTTCTTCTCTATCTTTCCAATAGCAGCAGCAATAGGTTTATGCAACTTAGCAAATCCAAGCTTTTCTGAAAATACATAATCTCCATTAGTAGTTTCACCATCCTCAACTTCTACGCCTTTTCCCGGTAATTGAATACCTCCTTCAGCGTGAGTGTTACCACTGAATTCTGCTGCGGAATCATTGAGAGGTTGCGCTTTACCGCCGGTAGTCTGCTGTTGAGAAATATTGAGATGGCCCCCATTAGCAAAATACTGACTTGCTAAGTTCCCAGTTACAGCAGTAGGATCAGAGGATACCCTTGCAGCAGATTGATTTTGAACCATTCTAATATTATTAGTAATTTCCTGTTGTCTTAGTCTTTCTGCTGCCCGTTGTTTGCTTTTATAAGATATAGCAGCTCCAATTAATCCAAGAGTTCCCCCTTGTAAATTGCCTTTAATAAGACTTCCTGTTAAGGACTGATTACCATATTTATCAACAGGGTCTATAGCATCTACCAAACCTGTTCCCAGTGAACTGGCAGTCCCTATGACTTGTCCTATTCCCGGAATAGAACTTGCCCCTGCCATCACTGCCGTTCCAGCTGCAGATATACCCATACCAGCATCCCTTTCATCTATAGAAGAACCATATTGATACTTTTTGTATCGTTTGAGTAGAGTCATTACCTGTAGGATTTAGAAGCGTCTATACCAGCACCATGAAGGTAGATAGTATTACCGCTCAGATTATCAAATTCAAATCTAACTATAAAAAAGTTATCATGCATTAAATCCTGATCAAACCAAGCCTTATTCAAGTCAATGTTTGTAGTATCTACAGCAAAATTATTGAAGAGATCTTTGAGGAAAGTTGTACCATAAGTTTTAACTACATCTCTGAACGTGTCAAAGTTCCATAATGCCTGAGTTTTCCTTACTTCATAACTTAAACCCTGAAACATTTGTGATAATGTAATTCTTCCTGTGCATTGTTGATTATTCCATACAGTAATATGAGTAAGGGTACTAAACTCCTGCTCATTAGTTGAGAACACTTCACTTAACCAATTGAGCGAGTTTAATATCATCTCAGTATCATTGGTAAATACAGCATCTACAAAAAATGATTGTGGGGCAGGGTTATAGTATACTCCAGGCGCTCCTAAATTATGTTTGTAAATCTTCCTGTTTTTTAGATTAAATAGCTGATCTCTTCCTGAAAAGTAGAAATCAGGAAAATACCCATGAAAGAATATCCAATCTTTCTGATCTAATGAGAATGATAGGGTATAAGATTTATTAACAACTTCTTCATAATCTGCATCCTCAAAGGCATAACAGGTTTCACCTTGCTTTACAAGGTACAGACAACTATAATCTTCAGAAGTTGCTGATGGGTCATAGTTTACTGCTGAAGGGTTTGTACATCCTGCTGTCATTATGGTTCAATTATATAAGTGGATAATTCTATTGTGTAGGTATTCTCTGCTTCTGCGAGGAATGAATAATTTGTACTGGTAGTAGTTGTATCTGAAACAGTCACTACCTGATCCATTATCACTGCAGGAGCACCCGTTATATTAGTAATGAGTATTTTAAACTTACCTATTCTACCTTCTTCAAGTATTAAGGGTTGAAAATTTTTAATCTCACTATAAATATTTGTATCCGCAGTAACTCCAATAGGTGTAATAGAAGATGCATTAGCTGTAGTTGCTAATGCAATATCGTCCCCTATTTTAATAATGAGCATCGCTGGTACTTCTGTATCATGCTCAGCAGTATAAGTAAAACTTCCCCCTGGATCACTATCTACAGCACAATCTTCAGAATCAACTTCGGTTGGATAGTATGCATGACCAAATTCCCCTATAGTTCCTGTTTGAAAAGTACCTAAAGTAGTACTGTTAGGGTAGATTTCAACTATCCTGCTGTATTTAGTGGAACGTACTGCTCCTGTTAACCATACTTTATTACCCATCTTAAAAAGTTAAAGTTGCATTCTTAGTTGTTCTGTTAAATGTTACCTGTCCAACCGGGCCATAAGTAGCCGCTACACCTGAAGTACCGTCAGTTACCGGTCCCCCACTGCTATTAGTAGCTCCTGTTCTCATGAATAATATCTGCTTAGTAAATGTTTGCTGGAATACTAATAGATCCGCTGTAGGATTACTCCAGTCAAAGGTAGAAGTATCTGCTGCTATTGCAAGAGGATCGTAAAGTGTAGTAGGACTGCTATTAGTACCTTTTACCATAGCCCCACCTTTCCAGGCAATCAATTCAAAAGTCACTTGTCCCGGTAACACATCCCCAGCACCTGCCCCAATACTTGCATACCACAACCCGAGTAAGTCTGCTGTGAGTGAAGTAGGAATAGATGGGTACAGTGTTTCTAAATTAAAGAAATCTATCAATACCATTTCCCCACCCGTAGAGGTATTATCCCCACCATGTTGCATTACTTTAGGGGTAGTTGAAGTAGGCATTACATAACTACCACTATTGAACCCATATCCAAGGAATATACCATCTATCTCTGCATTCCCTGTAGTAAATCCGGTGAAACCCGTCCCGGTATCTAAATCTGTTCCGGCTCCGGTTAACCATCCATACCTTACAGCAAGGAAATCAAAATCTTCAATGATTACTTCTTCGGTGCACATAGAAGTATAAGGAATATTCTCAAGAGTAGCTGTATTATATAATACATCTACCCTTACTTCAAAATCTTTATACAATACTGGTACTCCTTTGTCAGTAGCTCTTATAATGATACTATAATATGGTGCTGTTAATGGATCAAGCGTTACAGCAGATTTAAGTTTTAACTGCATGAATGTAGCACTGGTTGAATCTGTATCCAGTTCCAGATTACTTGTAGTTGGGTATTCAGCCACTATACTATAGTCCATAGCATCATCCTCGTCATTATCAGGATCTATAGCTTCAATTACTGTTCCTATAATCAAATCAGTATTACTGGTTTTAAAATTATCAAGTATAGTAAATAACTGATCATCTGCTGTTGGCTGAATATTTACATGGGTTACATTAATTATAAGCATAGCAGTAGAAGTTAGTACTCCATCTGATACAGAAATTGTAAGTATATAAACAGGGTTATCAATACCATTTAATAAACTACCGTCTACCACCGTTACAACCCCTGTTGCACTATTAATAGCAAAGGTTGTCCCTAAATTACCTGCTGTGATAGAGAAAGTTAATGTATCGCCTTCCCTGTCAGTAGCAATCATTGTGTGTATTTCTGCATCTGTTACAGTAGTATCAGGAATGGTAACAGTTTGATTATAAACTATAGGAGCCCTGTTTACCTCAGTGAGATTTATAGTAATTGTAAAACTATCTGAGCCGTTATCGTTAGAAGCTATTGCATTAAATACATACTCATCTTCTATATAGAAATCTAATGGCCCTACTACAGTAATTACACCGGCAGTGGGATTTAAACTAAATGGAATTGAGCCCCCTACTATAAAGAAATTATCTACATCAGTACCAGTTACAGTACCTACCACAGTTCCAACAGGCACATCTTCAGCTATTGTAAATTCAAAGTCTTCTGCTGCTGGCTCAGGAAGTATAGGACATTCATAGTCAGGGCTTGTGTTAGCCCCGAGAAATCTGATATATCGCCCATCTTTATAAACTATATCTCCAATTGTAAGTGTTGATAAATCTTCCGGATATGGTAATACAGTTTGAGAGGGTAAAGTTTCATTCTTCACCGTCAGCAGAATTCTCTTATACTTACTATCGTAGCCAATAGTATATCCATTACCAATAAATACATTGGTTTCTTTAAGTCTGAGGTATTCTTTAAAGAATGTGTTGAGCATGTTGTTTACTAGCTCAAGCTGCCCCTTATAAATAAAGATTTGCCCCTGTTTACTATCTATAAACACGTACCCTGCAGGTGTCCGTACACAGGCAAGTTCATGTTGTGTACCTGCATACCCCAGCTTAGCACTCATAGCTTCTTGTGGTTGAAACTGGAATATGTCCCCACTACCAAGTGTTATAGCGATAATGTCACTTTCAAGCTTGGTTTTATCCTGAGTAAGAAAGAGAGCATTTTCATGGTGAATAAGTAATCTATCATCCATTCCTTCAAGATGAATAATGCGTCCCATATTCTTCTGAGCTTCATAATAATCTAATGGTAAGAATGAGCGCCATGAACGAAACTTGGTTTGCCGGCTAAGCTTACCACTTCTATGAATGCGATAGGGATGATTGATAAGATCTTCACTGAAGGTATTATAAATATTAGCTATAATCAAATCATCCAATGCGTTTGAATCCTTAGTGTACCCAAAATCATTAGGATCATAATCCCTTGTGAATATTGCAAGATAATTATTTCTATCTGCAACTGTTAATGGTGTTTTAGGATAATATTTTGAGTATGGTTTAGCCACATCTTCAAACCTGCTGTAAAGATTTGATGCTGTCTCACATATAATTCTTCGTGCTACTCTTACTCCGTTATCCCTATTAGCTTCAAGATTAGGCCCAGGGCCGGTAGCTGAAAAACTACCATAAGTATGAAATGTATATTCACAGATATAAGTATCACCATGATAAAAAGCTGTAGTATTTATAATTGAATTACTACTGGCCGCCCTAACAAGAGATTGTCCTGCAAATGGTACAAATAAATCCGATCTGAGATTCATTAAATTTGTCAGATAGGTTATCTCATCAGGCATGGTTATATCCCACCTGCTATTCCTTTTCAATAGCAATGAATTACCTGCAATAGAGGGTTGTAGCCCACTATCCGGTGAAACTATAACTCCTGCAAACATCCGCTCAATAAATCTATTATCCCAAGTACCTAAAAGAATATTATTAGGTACCCAGCCCGCTTTATTTGCATTAGCCTGATCTATTGCCTGGAATTTATAGGCTGTAGTTGAAGGTGGTATACCCTTAGCTAAATAATCTATCAATACTTCAACTGAACCCGCATCTGTATCATCTGCAGAAGGTCTTGAATAAATTAAACCCGCAGTATTCCGTAGATCTGTTTGCTGCATTTTTAATTGCAGGGAAAGATACTGTGGACTTACTGAGGGGTTATTAAACAACATATCAAAACTATGGAAATGAAACAATGTTGTCGTAAGCATAGCTGCAGAATGGTCAAAAGTTCTGAATTCTACTTTACCATTCCAATTACCCCCTGTAGAATATCTTGTTGGTCCACCTCTATTACTCATAGCCCCGAAGAGAAGAGCTGATTGCCCTACTACAGTACTATTACTGAGATTTCGTTTAGCGTAAAATATTTCCCATCCAACTATATCTGCTGCATATTGAGAGGGAATGATTACATTCTCTACACTGATTCCCAGCATATCAAGAGTATCTTTACCATAATTAGTGGTTCCCTGATATAAATTATCCTTACACCATGCAATGGATGGGAATCTATGGTGACGAACTTTCTGCCCCCTCAGATCCTGCCCACCAACAGCAGATGAATCGAAATCCGCTGTAGAAGGGTATACTTCATTCTCATTTTCCCATTTACCAAAATATCCATTCTTATTTACCGCATCAAACAGAGGTATAGTATCCTCAACCTGGTACTTCTTTGCAGTTATACCTTTACCTGAGGCTACAGTACTGGTAGCCCTGTCTCCTGAAGTTAGATCTGGCCCAGTTAAGAAGAAAGCATCTGTACTTGTGCCATCAACTATTTTGTACCTGATATAAAAAGCATACACTTCTTCATGCATGAAAGTCTTCTCTTCCCCTGTATGCATAAGGTTAGCTGGATTATCATCAGTAGTTACCAGCTTACTCGTCCATTTAATACGGGCAAGATTAGCGTACCTCTGCATCTCGTATCTCGGCCTGCTGGTAAGGTCAGCTATGTACAGAGCATCATTTAACTGACCAATAGTACCTACTGTTGCATAAGGTCTCATCACTACGAATATCTCATCAAGGGTAATTGTCTCTGTAAGTTCAGCACCATTATAAGTATAGGTAGTGCTGCTGCTGACTGAGATGGTATTGCTTAATTGTACTGCACTTATTACCCCGTTGATTTTAGAGATGATAGCTATCTGTACCTTATTCCATGAGGGATCAATATTATTAATTTGGATTTGAAGTGCTTTATCTGAAACAGTACCGGTAGTTCCTGTAACTACTACAGGACTGCTGACTGTGAGATAACTACTTTCAGTGCCATCATTCTTTAAATATTTTACAGATACATAGTAAGCCCCTGGGAGTAATGTACCTCCGCTTACCACTGTAGTATTAATATCAGGAGGTATTGCCTTCACGAACAGCAGCATATCATCCAATACTGTCACCTGAGGATTATCAAAATTCAGATAAAAGGGCTTTAAGAATTTATCTGTGAAAGCTCCCACTACTTCATTCTTATAATTTCTCTGTGCTTGCCCTGTAATTGGGCGGTTGGTTGAGAAATTAAACTTAAACCCTAAGCTTATATCATCAAGGATAGGGGTGTAAATATCATTGTCAAAGTCATAATACCCAATAGCTGAATTAGTATTGTTGGTAGAAAAGATAATTGGGTACTTATCAGTTTCCAGTACCCCCATTGGTGTATAAGGTATAGATGCATCGGACAGTAAAAAGCCCGGTTCATTAAAGACCGAGCGCTTAATATAATCCTGTATTCCATTCTTAGCAAAAGGATAGGTACCCTGAGGCTGTTCCTGTGGCCGAGTATCTCTACTTAACTTGTTGAATTTATCCATTATTCAGGTTTAGTTCCTACTATGTAGGGCTGTTGAACATTAAGACCTGCATTGACATTACCACCGGTATTCCTACCTCTTAAATCAAACATTCCTTCTTTATGAGAAGTATAATCAAAGTTATCGTAGTAGGCACTATCAGGTATGAATCTTACGAATGTATTAATTCTGTGCTGCATCTGTTCAGGGGAAGGCATCCGTATTTCTGCTGTGGCTCGTGGAGCATAGATCTGCTCCCACTGGGTAAAGCAATGATCGTAAGTAAATATCTTATCTTCATAACCAGCCCCAATCATCATTGCCCTGCAGTACCAATAAAGCGCCTGTTTATAATTCTGATTATCAGGAATCATTGGGAAACCATCTTCATCTACTTTTACACCACGGTAGTAAACTACTATTTCCCCGTCACAAAACGAGGTATTGATATATCCCATGTCTGTATAATAGAATTCATTGTACCCCCAGGGAAGCTGCTGTACAGCAGAGATTTGAGAAATATATTGAGCATGTCCGTTAAACGTTTCTTTGATAACAGTACTATTGAAGTTGTTGTTATACTGAATCATTTTATTCATCTGTACAGGTCTTGAACCCCCACCTTCCCGTAACCTGTGACCGTTAACTTCAACAGCATCAATCCATCTTAACCCACATGGTAGTTTTACTTTATGAAAATCAATACACAGATGTTCAAACTTACCTTCAAGTGTAAGTTGAGTTTCCATCATATCCATAGCTTCATAGAGCCACTCATGTATATCAGCAATGAATGAGCTATCCTGTACACGGGTATTGCGTATTACATTACCTATAACGGTTCTGAGACTGGTGTATTGGTATTGCATAATGCTAAAGCTTTTATATCCAGTAAAGGATTGTATTTATACCTGTATTTTAATAACGGATCGCGCATTAGAGCAGTCGTGAACTCTTTCTTAAAACCTTTCTTGTTTAATGTGTTGCCATTTGCTGGCATGAAGTGGTAACTTCTCACATTCCCGCCAGCAGAACTGGTATCCTTCACCCATTCAATTTTACAGTAATCTTCACTTGTATGGTAAACAAATATTGTCTTACCTTTTTCATCTACCTGTTTGTCCTTTAAAGTTCCGGCCCAGTCAATGGTAGGTTTCTTAAAGTTTCGCTGTGCCCGTATAGCCCTGATCTTCCCTACACCTGTAAGTGTTAAACTTTCCCCCTGTATAATGGCATCTTTTGCTTTATGGAAATAACTTTCAACTACAGTTCTGTACAGTGGCCAACTCATCTTTATTACAATATCACCTTCTTCCTCATCACCTGTTTGTACCCATTTGCTTTTCTTCTTTGTAGACTTGGCATAAATGGTATAGTTCTTCATTCGTATTCCTTCATCTCTTATACCCCACCAGGTTGGATTATCTTTCAATAACCGTGTAACGTACTCTTGGTACATAGTCTTTAACGTATGAGTCTTTAGCTCTTTAATTGGTTTAGGCATATCGATTATACCGGTATTTCCGGCGTTGGTTTATTACTTGGTCTGTTATAATCTACATTTAGAATTGATTGTACAATTAATTGCATCAAATCACCACTGCATGGAAACTGCATATCCCACGTATCACAATCAGTAGTATGATTACAGGCACAATCTAAAAGTTTTACGGCCATAGGATCATCAAAGATTGCATCAATTCTTATCTTGGGAAGTCCTGTTTTACCTACATATACTATTTGATTTACAAACTCATAGTATGGAAACATACCCGCAAACTTTCCTGTATCCAGGTAATTCTGGGTACCAGCAATTGCCCTTCTGAATGGACTCTTCCCGTCAATCCCCCCGATGTAGTCAAATAGTGTAACCTCTCTCACCAGCAGAGGAACTTCTACAGTAGTAATGGATTGCTTGTCACCGATACCTGCAATGCAGTCTGCTGCGAAAGCTGTACGCATAGGCAAATAGATTGATTGGCGAAAGAATATACGTTCTGCAGGTTTCTTTTGAAGTGAATTTGCAATCAATCTACTACGCCAGTATTTTACACGTTCCATTAATTGTAAACGGAAAGGTATATCCAATTCCCTTTGAAGATTAGTAGCTATAAGCGTTGTGATTTCATTAGGTGTCATGTGGGAAAGGATTACAGGATGCAATATATGAAAAAGGGATCGGATAAAAATCCAATCCCGTTACCAAAACTTAACTGCTTATGAGAGAATTATAATCCAAGAATACCTTTTACCTCTGCTTCAGCATTGGTACCATTAGAAGGTATAGCAAGGATAACTGTATGTGGTTGTTGATGCTGATCTACCGGTGTTGGGCTCATTTCAGTTTTTACACCACGGAGGATATAAATACTGTATGTAGCACCGCTTGTAGCAAATACAGAAGGTGCACCAAAGTCAGCAGCGTTAGCCATACTATGATCAGGATACTGGGTACCCACGCCTTTGTAAACATCTGCTTCCTGTTCAAGTTCTGCAACCTGTGCATAAGTACCATTACCCCAGAATGCTGCTACAGTTTGAGCTGCAACTGCACCTACTTCTTCCAAAGCTGCACGACTGAAGGATAACCTGAAAGTTGGGCCTCCGGCATTTGCAGTGATAGTGATTACTGTACCACTTAATGATGCAGTCACAATAGGATCAGTTCCTTTGTTAATGATATTTGTCTGGTCATTAATCAAGGCGGTGATGCGTGCTAATGCTGTAGCAAGTGATTCACTGGCTTTAACTGTTACACCATATTCCCAGCGTGGGAAAGCCTGGTAACCAGGAGTGGTTTCAATTACACTCACTGAGTAGAAGCTACCGGCAACTGCCGTACCTGCGAAGGTGGCTGTCATTACTTCCGCAACTGGTGCAGAATATGCCTGACGCTTGTATTCATAGTCAGATGCACGAAACTTTAGAGTTTTTTCTACATACCCATCACGCTTTAAAGCACCAAAGATCCAAGTAGTTGAGCCTACTGCTGTTACTGCTGCCGGTGAACCAGAGGTGGTACCTGCAATAAGGGCTAAAGTATCTGCATTGAAGAAAGCAAACTCTCCTTCTACAGCAGTAGAAACAAATGTTGGAAAATCTGTTACACCGGTGGCTGCGCCTGTACCTGAATAATCTACCTGTTTAGCTATTAACACATCAGCAAATATGCCGAGGGTTGCCTTCCAGTACCTGTTCTTGTTTAACATGAATGTTATGTTTACGGGTTAATGTTTACATTTCTTGTAACGTTATCTTTGAGTTTCACTTCCCAATTAGGATCTGCTGTCATTGCTTTGAAATACTCAACCGCAAGATCACAGATTGATTGATGAAACTCTTCAGGTAACTCACAATCCTGATTTAAAAGTAGATTTATTTTCCTCGGCTTTTTCACATAATCTATACTAATTGAGCCGCTTATTATGAAGCTCGAATCCCCATAAACTATAAGTTTATTACCTGATAGTTCAGAAATAGGACTTTTACCAGTGCTTTTAACCCAAGGTGTAACCAGCATAGTTGAGACTTGGTTAGAAGCAGTAAGCCTGTTAGGTGTCCATGTACCAGCCTCTGAGTATTTACTGCTGGTAATTGTTCGTGTAGTACCTGTAAATAGAGTTCCATCAATAATAATAATACCCGCTGAATATCCTGGAAATATGAATGAGTATGGTGCTATAATAGTTTTGTAGTGCTCCCAGTACACTTCAATATTCAGTACATTACGGATATACCATAGAAATGCATCTCTCAACACATACTTCTCATCTTTAGATTGCAATCCTGTATAGCTGCTGCGATAGAAGGATACAATATCTGAAAGTTGGATAGTAACTGATCCAATTACCAATACTACTGTAAGATAATAATTAGTTGAACTTTTAACTGTAGTGAATAGTGGTAATACAACAGAAGTTTCTGTAACATTTACTGGTGTTTTGGTAGTGCCACATAACATCATAGTTTTGCTATCATCTGAGATAAGATAGCTGTAATCTGCTGGTAATTGACATTCATAGTCAGTATCAGAGATAAATACTTCTACTACCTTTCTACCCAGCAGAGTCCTGATAGAATCTACATCAAGCTGGTCAATTTCAAAACCACCAGAACCATCTTTTCGTGATTTGACCTTAGATTGAATAAACCTTTCCTGAGTCTTGTTAAGAAGCCAGTCAATTTCTTGAGGTAATAGCTTACGCCTTACATTGGCCGCTATATTTTGAGATGCTTGTCTTATTTCTAAGTGCTGCTCGAATACTGTCATCAGGAAAGGTTTAAGGTGTTAAATTATCTTGCTTTAGAAGTGGCAGGGATTACTTTTAATCCTTCCTGCATCCTGGCCCTCATCATTACCATCTTTTCAGAATTGGCCTTATCCTTAGTCCAGGCTACAGCCTCTACCATATCATGCCCAATGGTATCACCATTATCAGGGTTAATAATCTTTTCACCAATCTTCTGCAAAATACCGGTATTAATCATGGTTTGTACAATGTACATCCCTTCAAATAGTTTGTTCTCAGACAGGGTTACCACTTTATCAGAAGCAGTTTCGCACAAACTCTTTAGTTTCTCAAGTTTCAATGCTTCACCATTCTTACCTTTAAAGGTACGTGGATCTACATCCAGCAGAGTAAGTAATTGATCTATCTTCTCCGGCGTTTTCTTCATGGTCAGGTAAAGTTCCAATGCCTTATCCTTATCTTGTGAAGTTTTCAATTCATGGTCTTCCTGGGCCTGGCCATCAAAGATGTAAAAGCTTTTCAGCATATTATTCTCACTATCCTGTTTACTTGCTGCAACCTGAGGATGTGCAACAGCATGGCGATAGGCAAGGTAGTCAGCAATATTAAGGGGCGCATTAATCTCTGATACCGGTGCAAAATTATCTTTCTCTAAACCAATTTCAAGCTCACGGCCTTTATCATAAGGTACCAGTGTCTTCATACTGGCAAAGTAGTTCGTTACTTTAGCTCTGAAGTCACGGTCAGTTACTTCACAATCTACTATTGCAGGCATTAGAAATTTCTGTTCTGTAAATGTTAAACCGGTACCAACTGTTTTTGAATAACTGTTTTCCCAAAAGGAACCAATACTTTTCTTGGCCATACTCATAAATTCCGGTGCACCTTTCTGCTGGGCATCCTGAATGAAAGAGTTCTTCTGGTAAATCTTGATAATTCTACTGTTAGGGTGTTTCTGAGTCGTAATCATTTTACTGTATAGTTTTAAGATGTGTAAATATATGAACTTCTGTATAATAAGAAAGCCCCAAATGGGGCTCTCCGAGATTAAGAAACCTCTATACAGTAGCTTCTTAAATTATAGTCCTGCAGTACACTGCATATCAAAGCACCTGTTGGCCCTTAATATCTGAATACCTGCTGATTTGAAACGGGTGTATGCACTCTTATCAATATCAGTAGCCAGTAATGTTGCCTTGCTTTCATTATCAAGGTTAAAGCTACCTGACATTACCTGAAGTGATTTAGGCATATCTGTTAAACCGGCAATAACACCATGTTTAAATGAACGGCCTTTCTGTGCAACGTGCTGGATGTTTGGTTGACCATCATAATCAGTATCATCAATGAACACCATACGGTAGCTTTCCAGAGGCCAGCCAGTTTCAGGGTGAATGTAACCTGCTGCTTGCTGAGCAATAGCTACTTTACCGCTGTCAAAGATTGGGTTATGTTTCACTTTGATAGTGTAACCATCAATGTGATAGAAAGTATCGAAGAATCCACCAAGGGCAAGATGATGGCCAGTACCAGAGACAAACTTATCCGCTATGTTACCACCACCATTGGCAAGGATATTAGCTACGATAGTTCCGCCTGCACGTTTGATAGCACGATCAAAAGACCTCATACCACCACGACCTGTATGTAAGGTAATACTGATACCTGCTGTATCAGACTGGCCAAACAATGCATCACCGATTTGATTAACCAAGTAGTCATAGGTAAGATCAGAGTAAGAACTCTTATTTTGAATCTGTTCCAGGATACCTGAACCAGTAGGGATTACCTTACCGGTAAGCATATCTTTCAATGCAATTTCACCATTGGCGGCCCTATTGTAACGGCTGTACCAGTAGTTATGCTCACAGATAGAAAGCCATTGCATTTCATACTGCCACATTGCAAAGTCCATCCAAACTTCAGTTTCGCCCTTATCGGTACCCACTTTGATTTTCATTACTTTGTTGGCAGCATTACCAGCCCAAGAGAAACCATGACGCATAAAGCCCATTTGGTTCTTGAACATTCCCGGCATTGCCATACGGCTTTCAGTAGTACGTGATTCACTCTCTGCAACAGCAGTAGTAATATCTATCCATGCATTACCACCATCCAGTTCTGTCAAAGGACAGAAATCCGTAGGAAGTGCGGCATTAAGAGATACAGTGTATTCGTAACCATCAAGTCCAGCAGGTTTTGGATCTTCATGCACATAAGCCTGAATACCACGGGCAGACTGGATAATGAAGTAACGTTTAATCCAGTTATCCTGTAAATACAGTTTGAACTGAGTGTTACCCAAACCAGGTTTATCCCCTGTAGTATAACCATTGCGGGATACAATACATGCCTTGTCAATCCTTCCCATTACAGGGTAGGTGAACTGAACATCATCCAGTTCAACAGCAGCACGTTTCATAGCGTCCCCTTCATAACCAATACCACCAAGGGTCATCAGAGAGATAGGGTAATTCTTTGTATAATCACCCATAATATAGGTGAGTTTACGGGTAAGTTCACTTGGCGCACCTTGTTTCTGGTGATAGAAGTTGGTTTCATCAAGCATGGACTTACCATCAAAAATGCCTTCAGATACTCTATACCTTAGGCCGGGAGTTGGTTGTGACATATTGGGTTACTATTTAGTCGGGTTATAAATCACCAAGCGCTATAAATCCTTTATTTGTTGGTGTTGCACTTGATGAAGCTTGTTGACTCTTGCTCTTATCTACCGTTCTTTTAAAACGGCTAACAATCTTAGTTTCTGCACTGCGCTGTATCAGGCCGGTTAAATCACCTTTCTTATACAATAAGTACATAGCTTCCAGTTGCTTTTCAAGAGAGTCTTCTACTTTCTGAACGATCAGAAACTTCTTACTGGGATTGTCATACTCAAGATGTTCTTTAACGAACTTCGTGAATAATGCTTTTTCAGTATCAGGTATAATGAATTTCATTCCTTTACCTTCTGAAATAGCAGTAGTTAATTTCTGATCTAAAGTATTGATAGATGAAAGATATTCTTTCTCAGCAGCAGTCTGCTGGGCCTCAATAGCTTTTAGGTTATCTGCATGAGATTTCTCTGTTGCTTTGTAGGCTTCATCAGCTTTAGTAAATAGTACACCATCTTTAATGGCCTTATCTACAGCGAGCTGGGCTGTATCCTCATCTAATCCTTTTAGTACCAAAGAGCTTTTATACAATTTAACCTGCAAGTCCTGATTGTCCTTGAAAGTATCATACTCAGGCAAGCTAAATGTTTTATTAGTGAAGAATGTAGAATCATCTCCTCCTGCTTGTCTATGAAGCATGTATGCATAAGATTGTGGATCAGCTTTCTTTAAATAAGCTTCAAAGTTCTCAGCACCAATTTCCATCATAGTTTTATCTCTGAAATGTACCCCTTCAGGTGTGAAAGGATCTACTCCATCAGGATACTCTATCTTCAATTCCTGGCCATGAAGTTTATCTACATCCTTAAAGAATTCTTCAGGGTCGTCGTCAGTATCATCTGCTGTAGGTTGATGATTAGGGTCTTTGGTAATTTTACCATCTATCTCAAGATACCCTTCTTTCAGGCTACCGTCATCATTCTTAGCTGCTTTTACTAACTCTCCATATTCAGCAGCTTCAGCCTGTTCTGCAACAAGTTTATCAGCAGCGGCTTTCTGAGTTGCTGCATCCAAGTCGTTATTCTGTTCGCCAGCAGGGGGTACATAGTTTGGATTTGTCAGATCATCAAGTGTAGGTTGTGCATTACCCCCACCACCGTTATTGTTGCCATCATCAAGATAGCGTGTAATTAAATTGTGTTTCATGTTTTACTGTATAGATGAGAAATTATTTCTTAGTACTCTTTGCCTTAGCCCTCATTGCTTTGACCTTAGCCATATCTGTACGTTCTTTACTTTCAATCTTCTTGTCTTCAAGTTTCATCTGCTGCTGTTGAAGAGACATCTGATCTTTATGAATCCGTTCACGGGAACCAATTTCCATTTGAGTATGACGTTCATCTGCCAATATCTTCTGCTGGGCAATAACCCTCTTACTTATCTCTACTGCATCAGGAATACCATTATCATTATTGTCACCATCACCTCCAAAGCCAAACAGGTTGTATTCTCCTTCAACCATAGCCAGGGATTCTTTCCTGTCATACTCAACATTGATTTCATCCTGCTTTAATAAAGACTGCAATCTAAGGAACTTCTCTTTAGTTTGTTCAATAGCCATTTCCCTCTCATGTTCATTCTCTGCTTCAGCAGCAGCCTGTTGAGCTTCAATCTCTTCAATCCGTTTTAATTTACCCATTAATTCAGCTACATTATTAGCCTGTTGTATCTCAAGAATAGTGGATTGTTTCACACCATTCTGAATCATTGCCTGAACCTGATTCTTGTATTGCTGAAGCGTTTGCTGCTCTTCTGCTGAATGTTTGATAAATAATCCCAGCTCTGCTGAGCAGTAGCTGTTAGGGTCAATTTCAAGTAGTTCCCTATCGTAATCATCTTCATTGTAAATAGCTCTTACACCATCTACATTAATGAACTTACTATAATCCAGCATTCCCTGCAGATCCTTCTCAGTAAATTCTTCAAACAGGGTAAATATCATATCAGTCATAAGGGAAGACTGAAACAGGTTGGTCTGAGTAGTTCCCAATCCATCACTGCTATTCGTTTGTGCCTTACGCTGTGGACTAATACCCAACAGATCATCCCAATCATGTTTGAAACTGTCCCTTAATTCAATCAGGTTCTTGATTTGGTCAAACAAAGACATATCCAGTGTAGTGTACTGGTTCCAGCTTTTATCTACACCCTGCTGATTACGGTTGAGCATCATATACCCAAGTGCGTCTGCGTAGTAGAAGAACTTCTCTTCATCCCACCCATCACCTTTAGGAATAGCATTCTGATCGAACAGGGTAATCTTACCTTTATTCTTAGCAATAGTTTTTTCTAGTGTAAAGTTTGTAATCATGTACATGATCGCATAGGGAATACCCATTTCCATAGGAGAGATATTCTCTGCATGTGTATCACTATAATTCTTACCGTTATAGCTTAATTTACAGGAAGAGAAATTATTCATTTCATTCCTCTGTACCGGTAAAGCCCTCATACGTGCAAAGATGTTATCACCAATCCGCCATCCTTCATAAACTTCATTTACCCACTCAGTCTTGTTAAGTACCAGGCTATCATCTGCCGGCACATCTTCATCAAGCTGCAGTTCCTGCGTTTCACCTGTAAGTGGATCAGTGTAAGTGTAAAACTTTATAGGCTTCTTACCTTTCCATTGTATATGATACACCGGCACCTTACCATAAGAGGTTTGAGTACTGTAAGTAGTATCAAGATAATTATACATTGACAATGGGGATACAAAGCTGTTACGTTCCAGCTCATCATGCTCGGCAGCAGATAATTCATCGTAGAATTTATCCACTACATCGCTAACAGTTAACAACTGCCTTCTTATCACCCATTCAGAATCTTCAATGAATTCCACATTAGGACTCTTATCAAAGTCTATTTCCTGAGGTGGAACCCTTTCGTATATAAAATTACCATTCTCAATATTCTTATAGCTTCTGGCCATACCTACTATCAGCCAGTCCTTGAACATCTTCAGCTGTTTCTGACGTACATTATATTCCCGTATAGCCCGTTTAATCCAGCGCTGCCCCCTGCGTGCAAGGTTATCTTTGTAACTTGAAGTAAACCTGTCCTTGATAGATTCCGGCATCGGTATTTCTTCATCCTGTGGGATTTCTTCCACTTCATGCCCAGCAGCTTTCATACTCTGTTGAGCAATGGCAAGAAAATGTTCCTGTACATTACTCTGTATGGCTTTAGACATTTCATCGAGGAATGTATTGTATCCTTCCTCACCCATATTCGCTACCTGGTATACATAAGGCCGCTTAGGGTATTCACCCAACAGCAGATCAAGGTTAGTCCTTAACATTCCTGTTGGCCGTACCTTAGCCGGATAATTCTTATGATTTGGGTTTACGGCGTTAAGCGGATCAGTAATATGCGTAAACCATGCAAGAGGGAACTGATTATTGTAAACCCCATATAGAACACTGAGGTCACGTTTAGATGAACTTGAGGCATTTTGTGTACTTGCAGCCCCGAGATTAGATGCACCAATCCTGTAATCTATATTCTGTTTAAACCAGTCATAGTTTTTGGCAACCTTCTCTGTCCAGGATAATCGCTGTAGCGGCTTACCTGTAGGGGCTGTTCTCTTTCTTTCCTCGGGTAACTGGTTGGGCATAGTAGTAAAGATGAGATTTGTAATCTATTTAGTAAAATCCGGTGGTACCTGCTTGTACAGCTTGTCCACCACCAAAGAGTGGTTTCTTGAAAAAAGTTTGCTCTTTGCTAATCTTCTTTTCTTCTTTATAAGCATTCTCTTTCAGCATAAACATGGCTATAATAGCTGCCGAAATTCTATCAGCATTCTTATCAGGATTGTACCTCTTCATCTCTCTCAGCAGACCAAGGTCATATATCCTGTGAATGTTAAGAATAGGTTTACCATCTTCTGTAACTCCCCTCTGCTCTGTATGCCAGTTGGCCAGGTAAGTAAGTCCGAGTCTTTTCTTCTCGGTAGGCATATTCATCAGCATGCTCTTATTACGTTGAGATGCTGATGAAGCATATTCTTTGTTACCAAGCATCTCAGGTTCCCGTTCGAGCTTATGTAACTGCCTTGTCATCTTGGCGTAATCAACTATCCCTTGTCCTCCACCAGCTATCTCACCCTGTATAGTACAATTATACATATCAGCAAGCATGAATAATGTTTCATAAGCTGTCTTCAACTGCTGTGGGCGGGCAGTGTACCATGCTATTGGTAATGCCTCATCCTTAGGGTCAATCATATTATACTGTTTCCATACCTGAACCGAGAACAGTGAAGTGAGATCTTCACTTTCTTCCTTATAGTATGGATCAACTACAATTTGGTACATGCCTGAAGGTACCTGTCCTTTCTGATCCAGGTAAGGTCGGGCGAATATTACTACGCATCCCTCAAGATCATCTTTAGATGAGTGTGGATATACATCCACCGGTTTAGCATCATGTTTAGATTTTGGTATAAGAATTACACCTTCTTCCTCACTGCGTCTGAGCTGACCATACCTCAGCATGCCTGCGATACTCTGCTGCGACTCAACTCTTCGTATTTGGGCTTCAACTTCAGCGACATCGAACATATTCTTATGAATACGCCTGAACATCTCACTGGGTTTGAATGGGTACTCAGCCTTATGCCCATCAAGTACTTTAGGATCTTTAGCTTTCTTCTTTTGCCTGCGGATAGATTTTTCATCATTGATAGCTGCCACTATATCAGCATTACCTTCTCCATCAGTAAACACAGGTTTCATCCGCCATATGGGAACAAAGTAACCACAAGTAGTTCCCTCATACCCTTTTTCCCATACGTTAGGGAATGCCAGCATATCAAAACTATCAGGATCATAGAATATATCTTCAAGTCCTTCAATATCTGCACCTTCCTCCCCACCAGTTCCAAATACACTTATCTGCCCTATCACTATACCATTATCTTCAATAGAACCTTTAGATACATTCAGGGCTTTCTTTAAATCTCTGAATGATCCTGCTTCTTCAAATACAATCTTCTCCCCACGTTTTCCACGGGTTTTATCAGGGTCATCAATTGAAAGACCTATGATTTCTGACATACTACCTCTCTCTACACCTAAGGCATCTATATAACTTGCTTTTTGATGCATCAGAGTATTCTTCTTCTGTCTATTCTTTTTCCAATCTACGCAATGGTCATTAATAAAATCCAACATGGGTTGAACTTTATTTAGAATACCATCCACAATTAAGTATTGTTCCAGACCAGCGAAGTAGTAACTTTTTGAACCATCTATGAAAAAGAAGTTATATACTCCATCTGCTGCCTCTTTATATGAAAACCCTGCCCCCCTCGTCTTTCCACAGCAGATGTGTTTAGCCCCTGTACTTTTAACTCCCATGAATTCCCCACCATGCCATGCTATGTGCTTGAAATTAAACCATTCATAATCCACTTCATAAAATCTTGGGAAATACATATCCTTAGCAGCAGTAATCTTATTCATTTGAACCCCATTCTTCCTGTCAAGATAAGCCTGAACAGAAATTCTGGGATCAACCATCTTTATCTGTGTAAAGTTGAGGTAGAAATAATGTCGGCCCGGTATCCATAAATCCCCTATTGAATACCCTTCTCTACACCTCCTTTCTTCTTCTGTCCAGAACTCAGTCCATTCCCTGCTACCTATTGGGGCAAGGCAATACTTATCCCCCTGTTTTTTAAAGTCACGGGCTGTATATGAAAATTGGGCTGTATTAACAAGGTTATGAAATCCCATTAGTAGCTTTCAATATAGGTACAAACATTATATTGCTTCCAGTGTTCGAGTAATTCACTCTCCGGTTTATTATTAACTAAAGTTGGATTTCCTAATGTTATATTCCCATTAGATTTAAGTTGCTTTATTATAGTTAGTATCTGTTCCGTAGTTTGTAAAATAGGTTCTGTACATCTTATACTAACTATATAATAAATGTAATGGGTAGCTGTTTCAAATTTATGTGTCATGCTATGGGTTTATTCTTCTTCATCCTCACCAAGTAACTTAGCAAGATCACTAAAACTCGTCTGTTGGATGTGAACAGGTTTACTACTCATCTTCTCAGCCCAAGGCTCACGTTTAACGCTTTCCTTTCTACCAAGAGTATTCTGGCCCCGTATAGATGCATCCCCTTTCAGTTCTTCAGCTACACGTTTCTTGAATGCTTCAACAGCAGAATAAGCTTTACCTAACTTCTCAAGGTTGGTAAGGTACTGACTGGCACTGTGTAATAGTTCACCTTTCTTATCAGTGAGGGAAAAATCAATATTCTCAAAGTAACTGTCAAGTTGATCGAGAGATGTTTCTACAGCCTTTAGAGTTTTAAGGCTTCTGCTGCTGCCTAAGAGCATAGTATCATAGTGGGCGTGTGCTTCCATTACTTTATCATCAAGATCTGCTTCAGTTAATCCTGCATATCTCATAGATTCTTCTCTTCTCTCAAAATCTTCCCACTCACGTATAGGACTGGTGAAGTCAAGATCAAAGTAGATAAAGGTAAATTCTTTTGTAGCTTTTAATTTCTTATCCCCACGGTAATCCCCTTCCGATCCCTTATCCCTTCGCAGCAGATTAGCGAATTCAGGTACCAGCATTATCCAGGGTTTATTCAACTCTACCTGGAAGTTCTCATTGATTGTAAATAGTCTCATTTTATCCTTCCAGGTTTTCGTTAATTGCATCAAAGCCTTTCTTATTAGCCTTGAATATTTGCTTCATACCTGAACCAAGTGAGTGCAGGAAATCTTTATACTGTTGTGACCTGACCTTTATCTGAAATGCCCCGAGGTAAGGTAGCCTTATTCCTTCAAGGTTTCCTGATCTTATTGTAAAATTCATGAAATCAGTAGTGCTTTTTATCATGGCCGTAGCCAGTTCCTGTGTAATATTATTCTCAGCGGCTACCTCTTTAATCAACCTGGTATTGCATTCCTTTTCAACATACTTAGGGTCGATATGAGCACTCGGATGTACTCCTTGAAATCTTCTCATATAACTAACTTTAATCTCAATAATGTATCAGCATTTAACTTTCCCTGGTTCATAGCTTGTGCCTCACTTTTCATTGGAATCCCATCTATAGTGCTTGTATCTCTGAATAGAAATTTACCTTTGAAGTATAAATGAAATGCATAAAAATGATAAACTACTTCATTTACTGTAGTAGTAAAATATTCTGTTCTTATCTTAAAGTTGTCCTTATAGTCAGATGTCATAGGATTTTATTGATAAAGTTACACATTGCAATGACTTCTTTCTTCATGTAAGGTACCTCATGCCTCTGTTTTTGAGGATTAGGTTCTTCTGCTGTTGGGTGAGGATAATGTATTATGTGCATAGTACCGGGAATGAATCCCTGATATTCCAGCATGAACATATAAGTAGACAACTGCAGGCAATAATGAAACCAATTACAATCCTGGATATAAGTAAGCGGCCTAAGCATCATCTTACGGTTACCATCTCTGTACTGGTAAGACTCAAAATTCAGCTTCTCATTGGTTTTGTAATCCTCTATATTGGCAATTCTATACCTATAGTTATTAGCAAACTCTTTAGCCAGCATATTTCCACCAGTCTCGGTCAGCAGGATAATCTTATCAGCCCTGCCGGCTATTTTATACCCGTGATGCCAAAGCTTTCTTTCCGTGTACACCCCATCAGGTCTTTCAATCCAGGGAATAGTTTCCTGAATTACTTCACCAATTACGGGCATCTGCTGGCCATTAACTGTATCAATCATTCTACCATGAAGTGCCATTTCATTAGCATCATGTATCCTGTTACCCCGTTCAAGAGAAGCACTATTCTTTTTAGCCCACTGCTCTATCCAATACGCAGCAGTCTGCCCATTCTTCCTTGCATAGTTTTCAGCTACAGCAGCGGCGTCAAACTTATTGGTAAACTTTTCTACCAACTGTGAAGCTGAAGTATAACCTGTACCATTCAATGAATACTTATGAAGGGCATCATTATAATCTACTGGTAAATGTTGGAGATTCAATTACTTCCTGATTTTAGTTGTGTCTAACTGGCCATGAGCATTAATATCTCTTTGTATACTGTCAATGGCTGAGGTAATAAACTTCACCTGCTGGTGAGAGAGGTTACTTTCATCCACTATTTGTTTGATAGTGTTAAGATTCTTCCAGTGGTATTCAATAGAAGGAGCAGAAAACTTTACTGTAAAGTTTTGATCTGCCTCGAAAGATAGTAGAATAAGTGCACCAAGGATGATAGATATTTTCTTCATTACTGTATAGTTTAAATGTAAAAGGCAGATGGTTAGTCTGCCAGTAAGGTTTAACGGGTGATAGCTTTCACCGCGTACATCTGAGCAGTTTCAAGATTAGTTTTAGCAATTGCTGCTAAGTGATGTACATCTGCAGTTGCCTGTTTAGCCTGCTCTTCAAAACCAGTAGCCGGATTCATAGGTAGTTTTAAATTAACCCACTTATCAATTGCATCAAAGGCATCAGCAAATATTTGTTTAATAGCTGCTACATCTTCCCTCTGACCGGGATTGAAACTTACTGACATTACTTGCTGACCTCTTGTCAGCTGTGGTTGTTCTGTGTTCATACTGTATAGTTGTTTATACAGCTAAGATACATGGAATTGGAATACGTGTGGAATTATTTCAATAAAAATCCCCTGGTAAGAATACCAAGGGGAAATAAATTCATCCGCTGTGGATTAAGGAAGCTGACAGATTAATGCATCTACATTGTAGATTCTTGTCTTTAGCATTAAATCGGTTGATATGGCTATTTCAAGATCATACTTAACTTTATCCACATAAAAGTGCACTGCCTGAATTGTAGCCTTTGGAACTTTTATACTTTCAAATTTAATTGCACACTCATCCCCTACCTGGAACATACTTGGTATTGGTATAACAATCTGTAGATTTTCCAAAGCCATACATATTCCTGACCATGTATGTGTAACAAAACAACTAATGTTACTTGAAGATTCATTAACAAAGAATTCAAATCCTGTTATCTTACCCTTCATTTTGGTACCATTTGTTACATAGTCCCCTATGCCCCAAGTAGTATCTTTTATAAGACATTTAACTTTAGTAGGTAAGCCGTTTAAATCTCTTTCTGTAATTTGAAATGTTGATGTTCCGAATAGATTGATGGGATCAATCTTGTGTAGTCTACTACTCATAATATTTGTAAACTGCTTAGCCAGTTCCTGCTTTGAGTTGTGAAGATAGTATAGTTTGAAAAATTTTATAAAATATAATTTAGAACTAAGCTTTGATTCAGAGCGATAGTGAAGAACTTAGTTGTACCCCCCCCCCCCTTGGGTGGATTAGTGTACAAGTGCGCGACAAAATTTTTATAAAATATAGAAAATTAATGTGTGTCCCCCGCTGACACCTTCACCTCCCGTTGAGTCCCCCGCTAAGCTTTGGGCATTGAATGTACCCGTCTGCCTTATAAAGCGACTCGTTAATTCAGCCTTATTAATTCATCAATCTCTCATTAATTCACAGTTAAACTCACAATCATGAGCACAACAAACAACATCGTAATCGATGCAACACGCGCAGTAGCAATCATCAACAGCAGATTGCCAATCAACAGGACTCACATCAACTGTCAGGTACAGTTACAGGTTCAAGGTAATGGCACTTACCAATCAGCAGCAGAGCAAGCTGTTCGTACACCAGGTCGCAGCCAGTATTTTGACCAGTACATTTACAACCTGAAAGCTAACAGCACTGAAGCTATGGGCCGTAAAGAGAACAAAGAACTGCTGAAGAAAGCAATGGAAGCTGAAGCAGCAGGTAACACTGACGAAGCAGGTAAACTGTTCAATGACTACCTGAATGCTGTTCAGGTGAGCTTCAGCCTTATCACACGTCCAGGGGTACGCAAACTGGAAGATGGTGATATGGTAACATGCGTAGTTGAAGAAGTTGACACTAAAGCTGGTCACAAGGCATTAGCTGTTAACAACATTAGGTACAAAGCACCAGTTGCAGTTGAGAAGATGAAGTTCAACATCACCGATTTACTTGGTGAGGTAGCTGCACCATCCACTGCAGTAACTGCTGAGAATGTAGTTACAGCTTAATGGTTCAGGTAACATGGCATCCAGATGTAATAGTCTGGGTGCTATCTTTTATTAATTCAATCAACTTAATTATTATGAGTGTTATTACTCACACATTCAGCAATGGTTCATGGCTTAGTCAGGGCCAGATAAATCAATTACAAAGAGGTATTGGTTCTATTGAAGGCATTACTATTGAGATTGTGAGTCCAAAACTAATGACTCAAGTAATGACAATCACATCTGTAGGTGAGCTAACATTAAATAATGCCCTGACAATAGGTATCACCATTGGGCTTGGTATCACCATTGGGCTTATATAGAGATCTTAATTCAAATTAATCTGCTGGTGATGGAAGGGGTATGGTAAAAGCGCGTTAACCTCAGAGCGTGTTATGGAATCAATGGTCTAAGACCATCCGAAATAGTAGAGGTAAATATGGTAACTGTTTCAACGTACAGGTAATCTATAACCATATTTCTTCCATCACCAGCAGATTATTAATGTATCATTCCTCATTCCCAAGGTGAGGCTGCTGTTAATAGTGTGATTCAGCCGACTTAGTACGCTAAGCTTCGTGAAATCCGGTAAGTAACGAATGAGTAAGGGAACGTAACCCTTCCATTACCAGCAGAATACAGAGGGATTATTAATTCACAATCAATACAACTTAATTCAAATGAAGAAGTACATCATTCAAAACATCAAATGGGCAAGAACCTTAGTTACAACTCTTAACTTCAGTGTAGGACAGAGTGTGTGGGTGAATGGGGAAGAGTTTAATGTAACAGGGTAGCAATAGCTCTGCTGCGGATTGAGAGGAATACTCTTGGTCTGCAGCTATTTATTCATCTGCTGTGTAGAGACAGTGGTTAACTTTGTCATCATTAAATCAACGTACAATGGGTAACGTAAAACAGAAGAAGCGTAAAGCTTTATTAATCGGAAGGCAGCAGGCCTGGGAACAATTAAGTACTGAGGCTAAGAAAGGTACAACTAAACCTGGAAGCCTGAAGAGGTAACTTTGTACCTGTTGAGACGGTTCAAGTTCTGAATCTTAATGAACTGTAGTAAACAGGTTACTTTATTCTTCTGGGTGTGAATGAATTAACAGGTTGGTTAAGTCCATTAGTTACTCTTCATCACCAGCAGAATCAGGCAGACTGAAAGCGAAGAATACATAAGAACTCGTGAATAGGTCTGCCATTTTTAACGATTTCAACCCATTGCCATGTGTAGTAAAACTATTAACAAGTATTTCCTGATTGCTGTAGTGATAGCAGATGTGATTTGGTTAGTAGTCAGGTAAAGTTTTAGCAATTTTCTCACGAGTCTTAGGTAAGGAACAATCTTGGGGCAATATACCTGTGAGATACCAGGTGTGAGAAGGTTGTTTTAATTATTTAAATTTAACACTGGTTGTTAATGATTTCTGAAATGCACTTCTATTATCTATAGTCTGTACAATCACCATATTATCAGGCCACTTCTTGCTTCTATCACCCTGGAAGAAGTAATTGGGATTAATCCAATACTGTTCTTTGGCCTTATCTTTTAAATCAAGGATAGTATGAGCTACTAATTCCTTCATTGTTTCCTTGAATACCCTCAGATTGAGATCTTTCTTAGCCCCAGTACTACGGTATAGCTCATTCACTTTCTTATAACTCATGATGATATACTCATAATCAGCATTCATCATGTAGAGCATCATCAAATAAAGATCTCTGGCCTTCTCTGAAAGAGAGAATACTGAGTTTCTAAGCGTAGGTGAGGTATATATTCTGTTGTAATCAGCAGCTTCAAAGAAATACTCATCAATAAGATATTCACCAGTATCCTCATCCTTCTTCACATCTTTAATCACCTGGATGACTGGAACTCTCAGATTAGTAATAAATACATAGGGATTTGTGCTTTTTTCTACCATTTATGTTAGGATTTGAACAAATATACAACTAATTGCTGGAATTTGAACATACTTGCTAGAAAATGAACAAGTACTACCTATTTTTGCTGGTTTTCCAACAAGTGTCTCTTTTTTTGCGCATTTCTCAACATCGTCTTTTTTATCATAAGTCAATGGTAGTAAGGGATACAGGGGAAATTTTGAGAGGCTCTTCCCTTATATAAGAAGGGGGAAAGAGTTGATGAGTACATCGCCGACTTACACGGCCCGTACCCCTCTAAACCATTTCACACCTCTAACTTCATCTCTAAAACCTCACTTCAAACCTTCTAAACTCAATTCTATCCAGCCCTAACAACTCTTCCCCTTCTTCTGCTGGATATGAATAGACTGCCATTACTACCTCATTCCTTCACAAATCATTAACTAATTTCACCACTTAATTCACAATCATGTACCTAACCATAACAATTCAACGCTGTAAGAATTCTAATAGTAATTTTAATTCGGGCCTGGCTAAAGGGCTTAGAAGAAAATTGATATTTGCAATATTAGATCCTGATAGATGGATAGGATTATTTCTTGGTATCATACCTGTATGGGGCCTCATTGATAAAGAAACAGCTGATACAGATGCAAGAAGTGATATATGGTTCTTTGAGCCCGCTAAAGTCAGGATAAAACTATTTGAAAAATTCTCTTAACTCACAACACATGGGCACTACACTCATTCCACACTCGTTAATTACTGTAGTGAAATTGGGATATTTTAATAACATTACTATAATCACTACAGAAGGCAGATATATTACCACAAGCTTCACTACAAATGCCAATGGTATTACCGGTAAATTCACCAAACTCAAATAACAGTAAACTCACAAATTATGAAACTTAAATACTACTGGCTACAATTTTTACCATTAATAGGATTCATTTATGTATTCTTAAATAAACAATACACCTGGGCTGATTATTATAACCCTGAGAAAAAGTACTTTGGTAAATTATGGCATTTTACACTATCAGCATTTATTCAGACTGCATCTATTTTATCCATATTGTATCCTTTCATTTTTAAAGTAATGAACTCTTAAATAATAATCCAGTGTCTAAGTAATCACACCCAATATCTTAGGTAAACAAGGCAATGTAGAGCATATCATTGATCTGGCTGGAATTGTTTAAGTAAATACAATAAATATGTTTTGGAACAGACTATATAAAACAGTTAGAATACTACAGGATAGATCCGAGATATTTCATACTTATCCTTTTTATAGATACCAGATTATCTTACACATCTGGAAAAATTAATCCCTTATAGTAAATACAGAAATGTAGTGGTTCCGTTGTTACCTATTAATAACAACTTTACTAAAGGGTAATGTTTGGCAGTTCATTAAAAACTGCCTTCTTTAATTCATCACCAGCAGAAAAACTCATGTCATGAATAACAATATCACAGAAGACTACTGCAGCTTTGAAATAAGTAAACTTCTAAAAGAGAAGGGGTTTGCAGTACGGGGTAATTTCGGATATACTATGAATACCAAGGGGGAATATTCAGGTAATGTAAGTAATGTGTCCTATAAATATATTGAAACTGCAGGATATTTATATAAACCAACTCACTCCTTAGCCATCAAATGGTTGAGAATAAACTTTCAAATTGATATAGACGCTACTTGTGATTACGAAAGAATATATTGGCAATATGGGATTAGAAGAAAAGGTTACCCCTATCTTAAAGATTATTCAGTAAAATATTCTACACCAGAAGAAGCTACTGAAGCTGCATTAATTCACGCACTAAACTTAATTTAACCATGAATAATCTATCCGCAGCAGAATCAACTTGGTTCTGGATAATCTACGCCATTGGGTATGTAGTAAACTATTATTATTGTCGGTATCTTATGAGAAGAGATATTGAAATTGCTTGTGAAACTTATAATTGGTCAAACGTTATAGCTCTATGTACTCTTAGTACTTTATCATGGATTATGATAATCATAGTTACTATTGTACTTATTTATACAAAACTACCACCACTACCCAAAAACCACCTAAATGGTTATAACAATCAAATTTTAAAGCTATGCACCAATTAATAATCTATGGGTTAATTACCCTAATGATACTGATTGTTGTCATGTATTATTTCTATAAAAGAAATAATTCTATGAAGGAGCAACTCTCCATCCTTCAACAGCAGAATATTGAGTTGCAAATGAAATCATTTCAAAAAAACCAAGTAGCTTACCTAAAATGCAATAAAGGTAATTGGCATGTTGGGGATCAAGTATATCTGCTTGAAGATTATCAAGGAATAGATACTATGTGTTGGATTATTGGGAGTAATCCAAATGAAGATCCCACTAACCTACCTACTCTAACCAATGGCGTGCAATGGACTGATCTTTCACATACTCCATTAGCTAAATGCCCTTATTGCAATCAAATCTTAAATCATGAAATACACAGCAGATAACATAATTGGGTTGCAATTCAGTTTAGTACCCGGGACATCTAAATGGAAAATAACATATATAGAAAATAGTTTTGTTTATCAGCAAAGTTTAAAGAATTCTGCTTCTGACTGTAATCCATTAGAAGATGCTTTAGAATTTCTAAATAATGGACATTGGGTAGTAATTCCAAAATCTGAACCTAATTATTCCATCTTTTAATCACAGTTATGAAATATACTAAAGATAATATTGTTGGAGTAAGGTTCAAGATAATTAGTGAGTTTCTTATATTATCTGTAAGTAGTAATGAAGTTATAATTAAGTCTAATGGTAGTGTGGAAACAGAAGATCTTGTTTGGGTATTACAAAATTTAAACTTTGGTAAATGGGGAGTACTAAATCCTGAGATAGTAAAACAAGTTTCAGCACAAGATTATTTCATATTTTAAATTCAACAACATGGAATTCAAACTTGGTGATAAACTCATTACTACAGATGCAAGTGGTACTATATTACCTGTTGGCAGTGAAGTAGAGATAATTGAGGTTGAGCAAAATCCTAAAGCAATTTATAACTACAAAACAAAGAATTCTGATGGGCTAATTACCTGGTTGGCTGAATGCCAACTATCGTATCCTAAAGCCGTGCTAAAATACACCAGAGATAATATCATTGGTATAGTATTTAAAGCTTCACATGGCACAACTGAACCCTGGAAAATTAAAGCTATTGAAGGTGATGTAGTATTAAATCATAAATTAGGTAATGAGCAATATTGCGATAGAAATTCTATTGACTGGGTTATAGCACTTCTAAATAATGGGGATTGGCAAGTGGTAGAAATGCCTTCTCAATCACCAGCAGAAGAATCATACTCAATCTTTTAATTATGCAAACTGAAATCATTTGGCCAGCACATAGTTACAATTTATAGTACAAAATTAAACATTATTTAAAACGTAAAATATGGAACCAAAAACAGGTGATATGGTAGAGATTATTGGGACTGATGATAACCCTTCTCTTGAGGGTTATTTAGGTGAGCAGGTACCTATCACAAACTTAGCAACTTCTACAGAATACCGAACTATTGAAGTTAGATTACCAACAAATAAAGTAGTATGGGTAAGGCCATGTAACTTCAAACTCATTACCCAATCGGAAACCTATTCAATCTTTTAACATGACACTCATACTTGAAAACATAACACTCACTTTATTAATCTGGTTCATTGGTTATGTATTGGCTGTGTTAACAATCCTATTCATTATCAAACGGTACCAAATACAATTCACATTCACTCAGATACTTATCTGGTTAGCTTTGTCACTATTCAGTTTCCTGTCATTGATATGCTTCTGGGTAGCTATACTGCTGGTTGAAGCATTTGTATATCCTGTACCTGATAAAACTTAATGTTATGTACACTAAAGACAATATACTTGGTTTTAGTTTTAAAACTAAAACTGGTAGTGGGCAGATATATAAGATTGAGAAATTTAGCAAAGATTTAATTGTTATAGTTGTAACCCATTTCTATAAACATGAGAAGAAATTCAAGAATAGGCGATTAAATTATGCTTTGAATGCACTAAACAATGGTAATTGGATTGTTACTTCTAAACCTGTAGAAACTGAACCAAATTATTCAATCTTTTAAATTTAAAACATGGAACTGATACCCGGCGAGATATATGCAATGAATAATGGGCATACATGGTTATTTAAATTTACAGGTTTAGATGGCAAGCGTGTTAAAGTAAGCGCTTATATAGTGGATTATACTTTTGTAGAAAATGGTTCCAATAATTTGTACTTTTTTAATGCTCATGTCACTAAAATAACTACTTCTGAGCAAAAAGCCCATCTTCAAGCCTGCATTGCTGCCGGTAAGTATGTTGAACCACCTAAAATTGAAAGCTATGACATATTCTAAGCATAACATTGATAGTATACAGTTTCAGATTAATGGTAAGGGTATAGTCTATACTATAACTGTTATAGATAATAAACCAAAGATAATCTGGGGTGATGATGATAAAAAAGTAGCTACTTTTTATACTTTTAAGAATATACTCGATAATTTAGAGAATGTCTGGGTACCTATTGTTTCATCTCAAGCTCAAAGCTATGACATATTTTAAAGAAGATATTGTAATTGGAATGGTTTATCATAGTGAGTATGAAGGTAATCTCTGGAAAATTACTACTGTTTATCCTTCTTATGTGGATGAAGTGAGGCTAAGAGACAATGAACCAAATGATGAATCCATAACTACCCTTCTCAGAATGTTTAATAGCGGGAAATGGAAAGTAGTTAGTTCACCAATTAAATCTGAAATATATGACATCTTTTAAACCCGGAGATAAGGTACGAAGAACTGTCGCACATCATGGTGTCACTAAAACAGGTGGCATATACATTGTAAAAGAACACGTTACGAGGCGTGGAGATAGAGTAATAGCTTTAGAAGAAGATAATAGCTCTGAAGTATATGATGAAAACTTCTTTGAACTTATACAATTTTCCGAATCTCAAACACAATCAAATGAGTACTCAATCTTTTAAAGCGGGGAACTGGGTAAAAGTTTTTAAAAAAGACCCAGAGTATAATCTTCAACATAGATTAGTAGGTCTTAGTTTTGAGGTATTACTGAGTAATGGAACCCCTCCCCATTGTACTAATCTATTTTTAAGAGGACTCTTTTCTGAGGATATAGGGAATCCTGATGGAGGATTTAATGTAAAATCAGATTTTCTAAGATTAGCTTTACCAGAAGAAATCCCCGAAGAATTCAGAACACAACACACAGATAACAATTATTCAATTTTCTAAAATTCACAATCATGGGCAAACAAAACGCCAACACCACTACTGCATTGGCAGTAAACACACCAGTACCTGAAGTATTAGCTGCAATTAAAGCTAAAATTGAAAGTCTGAAACATATTCACGATACGCCATGGAAGACATCAGGTGTAGTACCCGGTTTCAGCAGAAGTCTTAAAGAAGAAACTGACAAGTCAGTAATACTGAAAATGCTTTCAGTTATTCTGGCCAAAGAACACTGGTATGACAAAGCTGCTGAGCTTGCAGGTATTACCAGTTATGCACCATTCAATGAAGGCGGTGGAACTGCTGCAGACTGGATCGCTGATGTTAAGCTTCGTGGCCAGATCATTGAGCACAAAGAGACTCTTGATAAGCTGAAAGAAGCTGAAGGTATCATGAGCAAATTCCTGAGCGAAGCCGATCAAAGGGAAATGGCTATGAAACAAGTGCAGGCTTTACTAAGCTAAACTCTAAGCTATGGAACAAGGGCAGGAATACCATAAATTTAAAGAAGGAGATATTGTAAGAGTAAAATCTTATTACACTGGCGATGATGCAAATGCTGGAGATATACTTACATTTATACATGAAGATGGAAGCTCATGCCCTCGATTTCAAAAGTCTGACGGGAACACTATGTACTTTTATAATAGAGACTTAGAACTTGTATCTGATATTGAACCATCTTACAGTATCTTCTAAAACACAGTCGTTGAACCTCGATACGACTTTAAACAACGATACACGTAGTAATACGTGATGCACCATTGCCTTGAGAAAGCAATAGTTTATGTTCAGAACAAAGGGTTTGGGTAAACAATATCCCAACGACTTTTCTGGTGCAAAGGAGTTCTCAGCTTGGCCCTAATCTATAACCAACTTTACGGAAGGTTTAAATACCCCTACAAGTCGAGGTGAAGGTAAGATCTTCATAGAAGGGCGCTAAACTTAATTAAATCAAATTCAACTCTTAAATCATGAAAGAACACCTAATTGCAGTAACAATTCTAATTCTATGGTTAATTGGAATGGTATTAGTAGTAATCTTTGCCTGGCGCAGTAATAGCGAACATGATTCTGCTGCGGATGAAGAGAATGAATCCATTTTCTCAGTAGATAAACCAGCAGGAATAGGCTTATGGCAAATATGCTACTCATTCTTACCTGGTATACCTGCCTTAGATGGCCAGCTTCAGCAACATGCTTCAATTGAAATATTATCAGTAAGCTTGAAGATAGATGGGTATAGTGAAGATATTCTTCCCTCTCTCAATCTGCAGCAGAGACAGGCATTAGAGATAATGCTTTATAATGAGCATATTGAAACTGAACTTGGTTCTATTAATGTAGTAGAATTGGTCGAGAATTATAGTTCGATACCATCAGATGTAAGAACAAATTATAATTAAGTCATTACCGGAGAGAGGGATCGTAGCCTGATAGTACAAGTGCAAAAGAAATGTGAGCAGATGTACGAGGGATAGGATTATGTGGAGGCACCACAGTCCCTCTCTCACTCCGGTTTAATTCAAACAATTATGAACTATTTTAAAGTATTGAGTGTATTTCTTATGTTATTGACATCTTGTGGTACTGTACCCACTATTAAACCAAATACTGTATCTAAAACTGATAAGTACAAATTTGTAGTAATGAACTGGACTACAACCGGGTATAGTAGTATATATTGTGATAGTGTAAAAATGACCAGTTTAATTACAGCAAATCTTTGGGTAGATGGATGTTTAATAACTATAATTTCTGAAAAAAGAATTACAATTTCCACAAACAATTAAATAATCATGAACAACAGACTTAGCCAGGATAAGGCTTATGATTATCTACTGAGTGGAAAGGCTGTTGTTACCTTTCATAATACTCAGCCAAAGAAGAAAAGTGAAGATCAATTCACTTACACTGTTAGAAAAAAGTGGGTTTACTATAATAATGAGTGGATAGGAGCTATTAGAAACGATAATACATTTTTTGGTACATTTTCTAACCCCGTAAGACAACCTGTTACAGTATTTGCCTGGATGTGGAATGCTATTTTAAAGCAGAAAGTCCCTGATACTATTCACATTTACCATTCAGGTAGTTGTGGCAGATGCCATAGGCAGTTAACAGATAAGTTATCACTCATTACAGGTATCGGGCCAGAATGCAGGAAGATACTTGGTATTCCTAATCCTCAAATCACAGCGGATGATAGCACAGATAATTCATAACCCAGCCCGTACAGACCGGATGGAAAACATCATTCAACAAGCAGCAGAACAGGGGTTTCAGTATGAACTCTGGCCCGCAATAATGGATGCAGAAAATCCAGCACGTGGTTGTCATCTGGCACATAGAGCTATAGTTCAACATGCTAAAGATCAGAACTGGCCTGCTGTGTGGATAATGGAGGATGATATAATGTTTACTGCATCGGGGGCTTGTGATAGATTTCTATATACTATTCCACCATCCCTATATTATGATATTTATACTGCAGGTAGTATAGGAACTCATAAGTTTTGGCATAGAGGGGATTATGATTACCCTAAAACTATTTCCGGCACCCATTGCTATATTGTAGAAGAAGATTTCTATAATTCTTTCCTTTCAATGTCAGCAGATGAACACCTGGATATAGCTATTGGTAAAACCTGTTACCCAGAAGGTAAAATGCCAGGCAGATCACCTCTACTTGTTCTTGCCCGCCCAATGTATGCTCTTCAACAACCAGGTTATTCCAACATCCTTTGCCAGCAGACAGATTATAACAATGATAAGTATCTGTGGCAATACGAAATCTTTAAAGGTTAAATTATGATACCACCTGAACAAAGATTAGCTGCTGCAATTGAGAGATACAAAACACGCCCTTGTCCTAAATGTTCTGGTACCCGTTCGTGGTCTTATCTCTTTGCAGATAAAAGCAGGCTAACGACATCAGGAGAACATCCTCAAAAAGTAAGACGAGTTTGTTTAGATTGCTCAGCAGCTTATTATAGAAATCATTATACACCGGAAAAAGGTATAACTAAGAACCATAAGTATAGATCTAAAGTCTTAGCTAAACGTAAATTAAATCCTGAATTTGATAAGTTCGAAAAGGCAAGGCACAATAGTGCTTTAAAAAGTATGGCAACTAATTTAACTGATGGTTATATACGAAATTTTATCAAACGGACTTATAATGGTAAAGAACTATTACCTTCTGATATTCCACAGCAACTTATTGAAACAACCAGGAATTTCTTAAAGCTTAATCGTCAATTTAATATTAGTGGGAAACAAAGTAAAAGTACTCAGCCAATCAGTTCAAGTTAAAAATGCATCTTTTGAAGATGCTATGAGATACAGAGAATTGGCTTTGAAAACTAATAACCGTGAAGCAGCCATGTTAGCAATTCTAAATTTTAGAGTTTGGATAAGGGCCTCTGTTATTAATCTTATTGAAGAAAAGAAACTTGAATTAACTAAAGACCCAAAACAATTAGAATGAAAATAGCAGGTAACGGTTCATGGCTTAGTACTACCAATGAAGGTCATTGCTTTGACTCTCAACTTGCTGGTGCAATAGTGAAATTCTGCAGAGAACAGGGCCTATCATCTATCCTCGATTTAGGTTGTGGTGATGGTAGTTATGTGAATTTCTTCAATGAAGAAACCTTTGAATTATTCGCTATTGGATGTGATGGTAATCCCAATACATTTGAGATAGCAAGTAAGGAAAAGATGGTACCTTCCTGTTGGACAGCGGAATTGCATAAACCATTGACATTTAACAGACCACCTGCTGATTTGATATTATCCCTTGAAATTGGTGAGCATATTCCTGCTGAGTTTGAAGATGTATATCTCGATAATGTAGTGAAGTATGCTAAAGACTGGATAATTTTGAGTTGGGCAGTGCCTGGTCAAGGTGGTGATGGTCATGTAAATTGTAAACATACTGAACGTATTTTTGAAAGTATGCAAATGAGAGGATTTGATTGCTCAGTATTTATAACTGGAGATATGCGAGAGCAAACTTCATTACCCTGGTTCAAAGATTCACTCATGGTATTTAAACGTATTCAATAATTTGCTGTAAAGCAACTTGCCCCTGTAGCTCAATTGGTTAGAGCATGAGATTCTAATCTCAAGGTTGTACTATGGTAGAGAAGATAAGGACGAGGCACTAACACTGACAGAGTAATTAACTGTAAAGAGAGGAAGTATTCCAGATGATATTTATCGGCGGTTCGAGTCCAGCCGGGGGCACTAAAATTTATAACTATGCAATAGACATGCAGCATTAGTGGTTGTCGGGCAGAGATAGCTTACGCAGTCACAGACACCAAGAAGGTGTATCGTATCACGTTTAGCAGATCATTAGCACAATACATCTGCAAAGTATCGGGTAAAAGATTGAAGGTTAAGAAAGTACAATTGAAACTGGGTAAAGAATTACAGCCTGGGGAAGAATCATTCACCAAACTTTATGCTATCTGTAAAGCAAAGAGCTTGTGGCCATTAAGGGTTACATTCTTTAAAGATATGGCTGAGTTATGGAAGAATGAAACTACTACTATCATGGAATGCTACCTTTTACCAGAGTAAATTGTATATTTGTTCACATTAAAACTACATACTATGAAGTAGATACGCGGCTCTCCATGATGTACCATTCAAACTACAGGTACCAAATCATTTATTCTACAAATTATAATCATGGAATTCACACAACAATCAGTAGCACCCGAAGTGCTTCAAGCTCAACAAATGTATAAGGCTTCAAAAGAAGCCTTTAAAGCAGCAATTCTCACTCTTTCTACACAGCAGAGTAATTTAAAAGTTCAAAGAAAGACAGTTAATTTTCCTTCTTCTGCTGTGAGAGAACTGGATGCATCTCTTGCTACCTCTACTCATGCTGTTAACAGATATGACCTTAAACATCATTACATTGCCTATCACCAATTTCGCCGGGCTAATTCAAGTTACTGTAAAAGTATCCCTGAATGCACTTTCGATCAGAAATTGGTGGATAAAATTATCGCCAAATATGCCAGCAAAACTGTACATCTTAATCAGAACTGATATTCCACTTGGAGATCAGGGAGCTCAGATGTGCCATGCAACAGCAGAATGGTGTAAGAGATGGCAATGTCGAAGTGGTACAGAATGGGATAAT
>Ga0307515_10002428_pt1 | contig 40648 bp, 40 predicted proteins | sample 17_EM_MG_FD_194513 | JGI IMG/M metagenome (GOLD analysis project Ga0307515, IMG submission 194513) | Populus trichocarpa ectomycorrhiza microbial communities from riparian zone in the Pacific Northwest, United States - 17_EM | ecosystem: Host-associated > Plants > Roots > Unclassified | place... | reverse complement strand
CAAGTGTTTGCCCATTGAGCTGGTCCCATGTTCTGATGGATGGCGCAGAACTTGATGACAAATGATACATATGATGCCGGGGCTGCCAGTCTCTTCAATTCCGCAATGTAAATAGAATCGCCACGAAGGCGCATATTTGGAGTTAATCCAAGCAACAGGCCGCTTCGAGGCTACATTCATTGAAGCCCACCAAGCATCGAAGACGATTTGTAAAGTAAGGTCGCTTCAATCACGAATAAAGCCACGTTCATTTGTGGAAGATATCACAACCTCTAGCAACGAGGTATTTAGAGATTTTGTATCTGACATCACAGTAGGAAATTGGACTCTGCGTAATTCGATCTGGGTGACTGTCAATGGATACCTTATAGTCAGGTAGAACTCAGGTTCTTAAATATTGACAGTAGAGCTACAAGCAATAAAAAAGTCAGACCGGTGAGACATAGCATGCATATTTTTGAAGTTGAATACAAGGGCATACAAAGACGAGACAGTTGTGATATCATTGCTAGCCTTTATGCCCATAATGGCACCCGATAATGTGATTTTGTGTCATCGCCGCTGCATTGCTGTCTGATAATCCATGATGCAAGACCGAAACTCATTGACATTCCGTTGACACTCATTTTTAGAAGGTAGTAGTGATATCGTTACTAGCATTGTTGCCTAGAAAGGCGGCCAATATTATGATAATGGGAGTATGCCATTTCACAGCCCTTAAATTGTCTATGATGCAAGAGCAAAAAACGTGCACGCTCAGTTGACGGTCATTTTTATGAGTGGGTAGCGATATGGTAGCATGCATTTTGCCCATAGAGGCGGCCAATACTGCCATTATGGTTTAGTGCTGTCGCGCAGCCTAGACAGTATCCAAGATGCAAGACCAGAAATCGGTAACGCAACGTTGACGCTCATTCCTCGGATGGGCCAACGAGGTTATTGCTTGCCGTTGCACATCGAAAGCCGGCCAATTACTTGTCTTTAGATATATGTGACGATGCAACCCTTTGATTGCCGAAAAGATCAAACTACAATCGTTGACGCTCCATTGACACTGACTTCAGAGACATACCAACAGTCAGTGGGTGCGCAATCATTTTGCATGACCCTCATAAGATCATTATTGATAGTCAATAAGTTTTCACCATCCAGTTCGTGGCTAGGACACTAGCTGGAGATCGCGACGTTATCTGACGGGCCAACAACGCAACCGCTCTCACCGCATCCTCTTCCCCACTATTCATGTCATCATTCCGATGAATGACGTGGTTCCTTTGTGTTTTGGCGCTTTCGGCTGGTAAATCACTGCATACAGATCCATCAACCAATGTTAGACATATAGAGGCGTACTTCCTGAGCATTCTTTTTCCAGCTTGTTTTCCTCGATTTCCATGACGTACCATATGCAATTGTCGAAATCTCAACCATGTGCAGCAGGTCTGAGCACACAGTTATGCAGTTAGCTGCATCAACTAATGCTGCAGGACGGCTGTCATTGATCCGAGTTCAGATTGCGCATTGACCTCTCGTCCTATGACTCGTATGACATCACTGAATTAAATTTGTTAGTATATTTTGTCTCTATTGTAGGTTTTGCTTTCTAATGTTACGGTAATTGGCAGGTCGATCTCATGTTTGCTGGCCGTCGATCAACCTGATTTGGAGTCTATGACATTAGCATGGCCTGTTCGACCCTTGCACACACTCTGATGAAATATCATGTCTCACAATTTGGTCACTGAAATCAGGAAAAAGCTGACATGTAGCAAAGTAGATACACAAATTGCTTTGCCTCAAGGAGGGTCTTCAAAACTACCTATTGGGCTATCTATACCTCCGGCGACGCGGGAGCCGTCACCATATCTTCGTCCGTATCCGATCTCTATATGGTAGTTAGCTAGGGATGCTTCATGCAGGGGTAAAAGGTGACTGGTTCAACGGGATTTGCATCCTGAATCGGTGTCAAATCGGTCGCCATGCCAGGCGAACAAAACCTTATGAATTTATGTGACTGGAGTTTCTCTGAACCCCGCTTCATTTGACTACTTCCTGGTCGAGAAGTCACTGCTGGCATTTCCGATTGTCCTCGGACGATCTCTGGAGTCTGCATATGCTCTCCAACTGTTATGGGGGATGGTGTGGCTGTAGTCGGGTCTATTTGGGGCTTGACAACCGCTGGAACCTTCAATTCGGCAGTCCCATACCTCATATCTCTTTCACGAAAGTAGTTGGCTGCATCCCATCATCCCAGTTGAGTCAATTCGTCAAGTCTCATCTGCCTCTGCCGAAAGCTCTCCATGTGGTGCAGTACCGTTTCAGTGATTGTGCCCATCACCCAGCCAGATTCATGATCATCACTGAGTTTGCCGAGCTGTGTATCTTCTTCATCATCTTCCTCGTCTTCTCCATCCTGCTCATCATGGGAACTTGCAAGTTCGCTCAGAATGTCTCCGTTAGCATACAACATTTCTTCAAATGTTGTTTCGGGCTTTCCGGTTGTCGGGCACCCGTTTTCAGCAGTCATCATATCTTGCATAATCGCTGTCTCTGTGTCTGGAACACGGTTTCTTGCAACAGCGGTCTCTCGCTCCACAAAATCCTTGATCTATTTCTGTTTCTCTTCGTTGCTTAAAAAGTGCATTTCCTGTCTTTTCTCCGCCGCAAGCTTCCTTTTAGATCGCAAGCTGCGCAATGCTCCCACTGCTCGGACCCTTCCTGCCACCATGCCGCTCTTGCCTTCATTGGCTTGATGACGTCGACGTGTGGATTGCTTTGTCGATTTACCGTATTTGCCCGCCGGAAGTGGAGAAATGTTGTTTTTGGGAGCATTGACAATTGTATCGTGTGTTGACCTTGTTGTTGGGCGTGATGTTGGATGTTGCAAGATATGGACCACATGGAGGCATGCAGAGTCTTTTATGACAAGGTTTGTATGTTTGATCAACTCGAACAACGCAAAATCTGCGTTTTGACCGTCATTTCGATTGGAATAGTAACACTAATCGTACGTTATGACATGATTGTTAGCGTATGATTCATGTAAGATCCTCGCTATGTGTTGGGACACACATCACCAGACGACCTTTCGGTCGCCGAATTGCCTTGTTATATCTATCAAACTCGCGATATCAGCTGTCGTTCAGCTGAATGTATCCCTGGACATAGACAAACAAACAAACATCATCGGACCGACTTACTGCAAATTCCGGCACTGTTGGAATACTTCCAACTTGTAGCGATAGGCAGCAGGATGTATCTTGAGTAGAACGTGCAAGTTGACAGTCATTCATTCCCTTGTGACCTGTAGCTTACTATATTTTCCTCAGAACTTTCCACTTTTCGTTATCATCTTCCTCACCATTTCCACAACAGCAAGTCATGGCTCCACAAACACCTCATCCCAGTGTGATTCAATCCGAATCGAGCCGAACAGCGGCCGCTTTGTCCAATACGCCCCTGGCTGAGACACCGCTACAATGCAGACACCAGTTAGTCCACCGCGACGCTGCAATTGCAGCCACCGAAAACATGGCCCAGGAGGCACATTTAGAATAAGTACGTAACACCGGACGCAGCAATAATAAGCAGCAGCATGCTATCAGATGTGAGTAGCTCTATATCGATATAGAAGGCGGTCAACTAACAATTTATGTACAGCTGGTGTACGTAGAATGCTCCGTGACCAAGTTATCGCTGCCCCCAATGGCAAACCGCCATGGTCGACGAAGGCATTTATCCGCACAGTCCACGAACTTGAACATCATGATGTTGCCAGGTCTGGGATTTTCACAGGTGAATTTCGCGATAAAGGTCCCTGGGAGTGGACGAAACAGGCTCTCAAGACTGTAAAGGAGGCTACGGAGTCGTATATGGTTGAGGTAGTAGCCTAAGCTTCGTTCTAGAAGCAGAAACTAATATCTTGTAGGTATCCAACATGTCCGCGACTATGGCGAGGCAAGTAGGTCGCGTACAGCTGGGACAGTCCGACATGCGCCTTGCGTTGAATATGGCGAAAATCGCTAAAGGCGTGTTTTCGGGCGCCGCAATTAAGGAAACGAAACAACTCATTAAACAACCTCGCGCTGATGTCCGAGAAGAGAAGAAGCGAGCAGTTAAGTTTTCTGGGCATCAGAAGGTGAAAGCTGCGCTGGAAAGACTCCCGGCAATGGTTTACACAAATCATACGGCCGGCTGTCTTCCATGCCAAAATGGTACAGCAAAGAATCATGTGATCCGCTGGAGGAGCAAAGGAACCGCCACACCTCCTCCAAAACTGGTGGCACCTCTGCCCGGAATGCCACCTGCGCCAGCAGGTGACACTGAGGGAAACGAAAGGTATGTAATAGAAGGTATGCCATCCAGGTGTGTATATATGCATTCTCCACTTCCGAACACTCAATTTTTCTTTCATAATGCAATTGCCAAGGATAGCAAGCGCGATAAAGATGTTATTCCAGATTTGCTGAGTACACTATCTGCTGCGTGGAAATACCGCTGACATTGATTTGGCAGACGACAACAGCCTTTTGGGCGAATCTGATGGTGGGGACGAGAATTGATTGAAAGTAACGGGTGGGACACATTACTGTATATTTTAAAGGATATATTTATATGCACAATTAAAGAACAATGTAGTGATAATGAAAACATACATGAAACGAATAGAACAACTTCAAAACACTGTATTTGATAATGTATGCCAAAGTAACTTGTTGCATAATGTGGCTACGCCTGTGGCAAAATCAGCTTCAACGGAGCGTCAACGATTCTTGGCCTTGCAGGATGGTTAATCAAAGCGCGAGATAGCCAGTAATGTCTATATATGGAGTTTTGACTGGATTTATGGGCTAAAACGTTTAGGATCACTGAGTTGCAGCATTGAAAATGAATCAAGTTGCGATTGTCCGGGAGGGTGTTGCGGGATGACGTCTTGCTTATCAGCGTTGAAAGGCTGCCAAAACAATGTGTGTAGATGTCTACGATCATTTACCACCAAGATTACCCTAGATTCAACACCAAAAATCATTGTCGCTCTGTTGACGCTCATTGTCAAGATGGGGCAGAGAGAGTGTAGCATTCCCTTGTGCCTAAAAAGGCGGCCAATACAATGAATATAGATAACGATGATTAATTCACATTTTAATAACCTCACTTACAGGACGAGAAATCGTTGACGCTCCGTAGACACTCATTTCCAAAATGGGGCAGCGAGCATGTTTCGGTTTCTGCTGGGTTGAAATAAGGCCAATACCTCATCTATGATTGTTTGCATCCAATCGCCATGTAGATTACTCATGATGCAAGACGAAAAATCATTGACACGCCGTTGACTATCATGTTCAGGATGGGGCAAGGAACGTGTATCTCTTGTTTTTAGTTATGAAGGCAGGCATGCATCCGAAAAGGTCAATGATGTGCCAAATTCAATATTTTGCGTTTAACAGTATGGTATCTAAATGCGACCATTAGTGGAAAAACCCGAAACACAGAACCGGAGATTGGCACCAACGGGTGTAGCCAAACACGGCAAAACGTGCGGGTTGACGAGTACGGGTCCGGTTACCCGGACCCATTGCTAACACTAAGCATGTCTGCAGATTGTGTACAGCGCTGTGGGCAAGAAAAGCAGCAGAGAGTGTGATTTTCACGAACCATAGCCGGGTGTCTTCTATTGCAGGCTTCACATTTCTATGCCCAGGAAACTCAACTCTCCACTTCTTCTCTTCGTAGACTTTGGTGGGAGGTTTCTTGAGTAGGTATTGCATTTCCTTCCTTGAGGCACGTGAAAACCCTCATTTGGCCATCTTGGCCATATTCAAGGCAAGGTGCATGTCGGACTGTCCTAGTTGTACCCAACATCATTGCCTTGCCATGGCAGCCGACAGGTTGAAAACTTACAAGAAATGAGTTGCCGATTCTAAATATGAGATATGGCTATTACCTCTATCATTAACACATCTGTAGCATCCTCTAAGTTGAAAGCCTGTTGTGTCCACTCTCGAGAAAGCTTCTCATGAAAGTTGTCAGCAAACAGCTTCGTGCTGACAACATCATCACATGTGATTTCGCAGCCTTGGCGTACAAATGCCTCAGTCCTCCATGGAAGTTTCCTGTTACAGGGTTCTATAAATTGATCACATAGTCCAATATGTACACCAGCTGATTAGTAAAGTATTAGTTTACGGCCATCTACCCCGATATGGATTTACTGACATCTTATTGCACGCTGCTTCCTATTCATTCTGCTTGCAGTTTCACAGGCTATTTTAAAGTGTAGGTCCTGAGTAATATTGATTGTGGCTGCATTGGCAGCGTCACAGGGGACTAACTGGTGCATCAGCAACAACTCTAGTTTCAATCAGAAGAACCCGGGTTTTCCGGACTGCTCTGACGGCTCTGACGGAACCTCGTACACTGTGACAAGGAATTACACACTACCAGTCGCCCAGGCGATGCATCGCATTGCATATGTGCCTCGTGTACTTTGTGGTGACATTTACGCACCATCAGAAGGGCACTTGTGTTACACTCTTCGCAGGGGCTGCAGTTATGCTGAAGCTGTTTACACAACTCCTGGCGATGTTGAATCATAGCTAGTACATATTATTCAACGATTTTCAAAACTTATGCATTCAGTTTGTATCCTCATCTATGTATCTATGTATCTATATCGCTACCTATCTACACATCTCATCAATGTATCAATATAGCTACCTATCTACACACGGTATAAGTGTACTAGCAGCATGCAGTGATTGAGAGCAATTCGAGGCACACCTGAAGATGATGATCGAGTGAACTCAGAGATGCACATGGAGGCTGAGATCAAGTGAACTCAGAGATGCACTTGGAGGCCGAGATCTAGTGAACTCAGAGATGCACTTGGAGGCCGAGATCTAGTGAACTCAGAGATGCACTTGGACGCCGAGATCGAGTGAATTCAGAGATTCATCTGGACACCGAAATTGAGTCAACTCAGAGATGCACTGGGAGGCCCTGATCGAGCAAGTTGGGACATGCACTTGGACGCCAAGATCAAGTGAATTCAGAGATGCACTCCGAGCTATGATTGAGCGAGATTAGAGATGAACCTGCAGCAGGCTATGATCGAGGGAGATTAGAGGAGTACTTGGAGGTGGTCGATCTAGAGGCAGTCGATGGGAGGTGCACCAGGTGCTGAGACTCTATTCATCAGTTAGGTCACTCGAAACCATGGGAATGTGACAAGGTCACTGTACCATTGAAGCTCTCATGAAATCGTGTGAATGAAGGGAGGACAGGCAATCTGAGGTGTATGGTGTAATCGGTGTATGCTGTACTCGGTGTATCCTGTCCTCGGTGTATGCTGTACTCTGTGTATGCTGTACTCTGTGTATGCTGTACTCGGTGTATGCTGTACTTGGTGTATGCTGTACTCGGTGTATGCTGTACTGGGTGGAGGCTGCACCCGGTGTATGCTGCTCTCGGTGTTTACTGATCACCATGGCATCGACAGATAGAGAGTGATGACTTAACTTTGTGTTCTGCGATGATGGTAGAGTGGTGGACGAGAAGGAGAGGGATCGGGGATGAAGATGAGAACGATATCGAGGATACGAGCGGAACTGGAAAACCAGGGGTACCACTTGGCTGATGGGGTTTAGAAGACCTCGTATTGATGTTATCACCCGCCCGATCAGCAGTCATACCTGCCATCTCGGGGATGGTAAATTGACTGGCACACGAAATTCTCTTAAGTCCCAGATTCCCATGAAGATCACCCCCATCCTCTCTCATTCTCGTCCTCAAGTCTACCATCACCTGAGTACAGGAAGTTAAGTCATCGCTCCCTATCTCTCCATGCCAGGATCAAGAATTCACACCGAGTCCAGCATACACCAAGTACAGCATACACGGAAGTACAGCATACACCAAGTACTACATACACCGCGTACTGCATCATCCCAAGATCGACTATCACCAGCTCCCATTCAGTCTCTCATCTCTCGGCGGATGCTGTTGTACTCAACTTCCTACAAACCCACAATTACAAGTTAAGCAATGTATAGAGTCTCAGCTGCCGTCGTGCCTCCGTCCAAATCGACCGCTTCCAAGTTCTCCTCCAATCTCACTCGTTCATAGCCGGCAAGTGCATCTCCAAACTCGCTCAATCATGGCTGAGAGTGCATCTCTGAGTTCACTCAATCTCGGCCTCCAAGTGCATGACCAAACTCGCTCAATCACGGCCACCCAGTGCATCTCTGAGTTCACCTATTCTCAGTCTCCAAGTGCATCTCTGAGTTCACTCAATCTCGGCCTGCAACTGTATCTCTGAGTTCACTCAATCTCGGCCTCTAAGTGCATCTCTCAACTCACTTGATCACGGCCTCAAAGTACATTGTCAATGACCGACGGCGGGTTTACAGAGATACAGGCGTAACGGATGTGGACTGAGCGATGGGGAGTACATATTCGGGAGACCCCGGGCTAGATAGACCTCATCTCATTTTCATCTCATCTTATCATACAATGAAAATACACACTCTGTCTTTCGCAGCTGTTTGACTCACTCACTCTGTCCGAGATGTCGTGGATCCACGCAATTACGTGCATTCCCACGACCGGGTAGTATTGTATCTTCTCACTTCCTTCCTAGGCGCCTCAGGCTAGATCTGCTCCAGATGCCTCTCCGATGATGATTCACCACCATCAGTGGCCAGATTGACCGTATGTATATATATAGAGATATTTAAACAATGCATGCCATATGATGAGGTAGAGAATCTTGTGACTGTAACAAAGACGAATATGATAGACGAAATGCCTTGTGCTTATGGAAGCCTGCATGTGGCTTCCGGACCGATTTACATTTTGCTGATTTACCCAATGAATTCATTCCAACGTAGGGTCACAGTTGGCCCCAACGCCAAACTGTTCGTTTACGATAGGATACCGACAGAGCGTGAAGAAACTGCAATACTGCGATCGGAGAGCGATACCCAATGCGATGGGTCGTATCGGTGCCGGGCGCGGATTGATCTGCTACCGAGGTGTATCTGACAGCTCTGACGGAGCACATCCACTGTGACGGAGCCATATCACCCGGACGGAAATGTTCTTTGGTGATGTGTCTGCGTCCCAGCTGACTCTTTGTGGGTGACCCCTTGGATGGAAGGCCGGTCGGTCGGCTCCATTTGGATCGGCTTGCACCTACCTGAGGTGTTTGCGGAGCCATGATTCTCTGATCTGCAAAAGGAGAGGCAGATGAAAATCACATGAAGCGGCAGGTCCTGAGGAATTTGTAGTTAACTTCCAGTCAAAATGGAATGAGTAACAGCCAACTTGCACATTGTTCGCAAGATGTATCATCACCAACAACTCTAGTTTCCATCAGAAACAGGCGGGTGTTCCGGATGGCTCTGACTGCTCTGGCAGAACCTCGTACCCTCTGACAGTGAATTACACGCTTCATGTCACCCAGGTGATGGGTCACATTCCATACATACCTCTCCTAGAGTCTACTGGACTGAGGTAGTGGCCTTCAGGTGCACCTGCGAGCACCTGGGAGCACATTGAATCACTGTTGAACAGTCGGGGAAACACATCTTCTTTGGGAATTCTACTGGTGTGCCTGGAAATCATAGCTACTACTTATCTTTCAACAATTTTCAAAACTTATGCATTCAGTTTGTATTCTCATCAATATATCTATGAATCTATATAGCTACCAATCTACACATCGTTAATCTGGACTGGAAGCACTGGGTTATGGAGAGCAATTTGAGGTGCACTTGATGATGACGATCGATTGAACTCAGAGATAAAGTCTGAGGCCGTGATCACGCGAGGTTGAATATGCAATTGGAGACCGCGAGTGAGAAAACTCAGGGAAGCACTGGGAGGCCGTGATCGAGGCAGTTTGGAGATTTACTTTGTGCCCGTGATCGAGCACGTTTGGAGATGCACTTTGGGGTGGTGATCAAGCTAGTTTGGAGATCCAATTGAAGACCGAGATTCAGTGAACTGAGAGATGCACTGGGAGGCTGTGAATGAGCAAGTTTGGAAATGCACTTGAAGGCTGAGATCAAGTGAACTCAGAGATGCACTCCAACATTGATCAAGGGAGTTTAGAGATGCATTAGCAGCACGCTATGATCTAGGGAGATCAGGGCAGTACTTGGAGGTGGTCGATCTGGAGGCGGTCGATGGGAGGCGCATCAGGTGCTGGGACTTTATTTGTCAGTTAGTCAACTCAAAACCGTGGGAATGTGATGTGGTGACTTTATCTTTGAAGCTCTTATGAGATTGTGAGAATGTAGGGATGACAGACAATCTCAGGAGTATGCTGTACTTGGTGTATGCTGCACTCCGCGTATGCTGCACGCAGTGTTAACTGATCATGATGGCATGGAGAGATCAAGAGGGATGACTTAACATTGTGTGCTTGCAATGATGTTAGAGTTATGGACGAGACAGGGAGAGATGGGGGATAAAGATGTGTACAATATGGAGGATTCGAGCGGGCTTCAGATATCAAGATTACGACTTGCCTGATTGGGTTTCGAAGACCTCGTATTGATGGTATTAACCGCCAGGTTGGGACTCATACCTGCTGTATTGGCGATGTTAGATTGACAAGAACACAAAATTCCCTCACATCCCAGTTTCTCATGATGATTTCCCCCATCTCCTGTGATCTCTCTCTTTCATGTGCTCAACTAAACCATCACCTAAGAACACGAAGTTAAGTCATCCCTCTCTATCTCTCCATGCCATGATCATGACCTAACACCGAGTACAGCATACATCAAGTACAGCATTATCCCAAGATCCACAGTCTCCCGCTCCCTGCCAGTTTCCCATCTCTTGGCAGATGTTGTTGTACTCAACTCTCTACATTCCCACGATTTCAGGTTAACCAATGAATGGAGTCTCAGCTGTCGTTGCGCCTCGCTCCATATCGACCCCTTCCATGTACTCCTCCAATGTCGCTCGATCATAACCTGCATGTGCATCTCCAAATTCGCTCAATCATGGCCTCCCAGTGCATCTCTGAGTTCACTCAATCTCTGTCTCCAATTGCATCTCCAACCTCGCTCGATCACGGCCTCAAAGTGCATGTCTGAGTTCACTCAAACTCTGCCTCCCGGCGCATCTCCAAACTAGCTTTATCACAGCCTTGGAATGTATCTCTAAGTTCACTTGATCTTGGCCTCCAAGTTTATCGCTGAGTTCACCACAGCTTGGCCTCCAAGTGCATCTCTCAATTAGCTGGATCACAGCCTCCAAGTACATCGTTTATGAGCGACGGTGGGTGGATGGTGATATAGGGGTAACGGATGTGGACTTAGCGACGGGGAGTCCACATTCGGGAGACCCCGGCGTAGCTGGACATCATCTCATTATCATCTGATTATATCATACAACGAAAATACACACTCTATCGTTCCCTACTTTCGGTCAGACTTGCTCTTCCCAAGATGTCGTGGATACATGCAATTGCGTGGATTCTCATGGCCGGGTGGTATTATATCTCCTCACGTTCATCCTAGGCTCCTCGGGCTAAAACCGATCTTTCTCACAAATTGCATTTGAACGCTGCAAGAGGTGTGTCGGAATATCGATGGTAGCCTCTGTACAGTCTAGCTTCGTGGTATCACCATAACGGCCCCCGAGTGGTGCATCTCCTGGTGCTCTCATTGGGCGTCACCAGGTGCTTCTCTGATTATGCTCGAATACCATCTGTTGCCAGATTGACCGTATGTATATATATAGAGATACTCAAATAATTCATGCCATATTATGAGGTAGCAAATCTTGTGACTATAACAAAGACGACTATGCTAGACGATATGCCTTACGCTTATGGAACCCTGCGTCTGCCTTCCAGACCGATTTACATTTTGCTCATGTACCCAATTACGCCATTCCAATGTATCGTCACAGTCGGCCACAACGCCACAGTGTTCATTTAGAATACGATACTGAGAGGGTGAGAGTATACTACCACCAGCGATCGGCAGGCAATGTGCAACGTGACTCATCCTATTGGCGCCGGGTGCGGAGTAATCTGTCACGAGGGGGTCTCTGATGGATCTGACAGAGCGCATCCACTCTGACGCCATTATTTCACCTTGACGGAAATGTTTCTTGTTGATGATACTAAACCATAAGGCTGTAGAGTGAATGGGATTCCTAGTGTCCTGGGATTTGTAGCAAGTCGGTCTGATGTCGTTTGGGAACTGCAATCAATAGAGGTGAACAACAGCATAAATCTCATGTCTGTCAGATCTACGAAACACATTATTCAATGAAAAGGACATCTGGGGATGTTGTCTCAAGATTTCACGTGGATCATACATGAAACAGACACTAATCATTATGGAATGCTGTACAGTTACCATTGCTGTTGTGGTGGGAAAACGGCTCCCGCGAGTACAAAGCCACGCATTTGAGTGGGTTCGTGACTGGGTTAGGGTTATTGCGGCTCTGCATCACACCATCAACCAGGTTGATAAACCTTCACTGGACAGAATCCGTCACCACCATCCAGAGACGGACCTCAGCAATCATCATCTCATCTCTTTCCCTCTTCTCTCTTTTGTTTCTTAGTCCTAGCCAACCAACTATCTCGCTGCGGCTACTCACTCGCTATGCTCCTCGATAAGAAACCTCGATTTTCGTAGCTTCCTACAGAAGCTACCATGTGCGATCTCATTATATGGTATTTCCGCCACACATGGTGCTCTGACTCCGAGGTCATTTTGGAAAGCAGAGCACGGGAAACTAAACTGGCAGCGAGAGACAGACGACAGCGCGATGACACCGATGTGGATGGAATAGAGTCGACGGGACTGGAATGACGAGTCACGGAAACCAGGGCAGCGAGCAGAGACTACACCACACCAACAATTGAACACGAGTCAAGCACGGAGGACCACTAGGCAGCGACAGATCGACGAATAGAACGCGGGAGAATCGCAGACGAGGATAGTGGCATGGCAACCAGAGACGTGATCATCTGACTGTTATCGGATCCACCATCAGCATCGCAAGAACTACCCCTATGAGCAACATTACCACAACCCTATGCCAACATACACGACAGGCGGGCTTGGAAGCATGGAGATCTCACGGCTACTTATAGATGCCATCTCAGCTGCCAGCACACAGCGGAATCAGATTCCACTTCCGTATGGTCCAGGCACGCCGATTTTCGTGGCTCTGACGTGACGATGTTTCTACACAAGTACGAAAGCCTCGCTGCCTTCACTAGTACCGATACCTGTTGCTCTGATGCCGTTACGATGTTCCCGTACTACTGTGTGGAATACTCCGATGTTCGAGACACCGCTGTCATGAAGCGCGGATACGTGGAACAAGACTGGGCTGTACTCAAGATAGAGATGCTGAATGCATTTCAGTATCCCGATAGCCGGCCCGATTCCCTTGTCTACACACCTTAATATTTGGAGAATCTTTGTGCAGAGTTTGGAGGCTGTGATGATACGGAAAGTCTGGAGTGGTTTCTCCGCACCAACGATCACATCAGCGGAGTAGTCACCGAGTGCAACATGATGGTCAAGTACAAGAGGACAGAGATGTTGGAGCATGCGCTTCCCAAGCGACTCTGGAGAAAGGCGATCTCTAAGCTTGTTCTCAACCCGCTTGAACCGCGTACATTCGAATACGGCAAGCTCAAGGGCTGGATCACTGCGAGAATCGCGGCTGCGGAGGCCTTGACAATGTTCGATTTTCCTGCTCCTGCCGCACCGCCCCTGACAACTTTCCCGGCTGTCCTGGCTTCGACCTCTTCCACGGCTCCCACAAGTACTTTGGCTTTCCCTGTTTCTTCGACTCCGGCAACTCGCAAGACTCACACAACTTTTCTGGCTCTCCGGATGTCCCCGGTTCCCACGACAACTCCCACGGCTCAACACAATACCATCGGTGCCAGAACAACTGTACGACTGCGAAGAATCCATGTTGAGCCACCTCGAGGCCCGCCAGTCCGTCAACACCATTTTGTGCAGCCCAATCGCCGGCAGGTGTCTGCTCTGCTGAACCGTCAAGTGCCTGACCAGCAGCACCGTCCACAGCCCACCTCGCGGTTCAAACAGAAGCCCGCCCCAGCGCCGTCACCTCAAGATCCAGTTCAGCCACCTCAGCAACGAGATGTTCCCCCATGCCATTACTGCAGCGGTCAGCATCCCCACCGGAATTGTGTCGAATTGCCTACCGACCTGGAGGATGGTGTTGTAAGTGTCAATAACTGTGATAGACTTGTGCTTAGGCATGCGGGACAGGAGATACCAATGGCACCGGCTGCCCGCGGTGACCGCACAATACGAGATTATGCACATGCAGTTCGACCAATACTGTCAAAACTGCCGGCATCACCATCACCACCGCTGCTACTGTCGTCATCGCTCACATCCCTGCCATTGTCACCAGCCCGTCCAGTCTCACCATCCCCATCTCCAGCTCGACCGACACGTCCCTTCGCACTGCTGCGCTCAATGTAACAATTGCCGCAGCTGATGCAAGAGGTCATGGAGCTTTTCGCACAATCTCGGAAGGTCGATGTCGACGTGCAACCCCATCCTAGATAAACAGCCCGCCCACCGCTCGCCGTACGACTCGAACGAATGTGTGAACCCTCATGTTCTTCTCGCCTTCTACTCAGTAGAGCATAGGCTTGCTGACGGCGAGCGGAGATGTGAATGTAGACTGTGCTTCACACAAAATGCCAGGGAGGGGAAATTTCATTTCTTTTTCACCACCACCGGCAAGAAGCACACATACCGGACAGATGCAGCACGCAGGACACGGAGGTGAACTTGGAGGCGGGGGATGCACATGGAGGAGCGAAGTGGACTCGGAGGAGACGTGGACTCGACAGTGAGATGCACACTTGGAAGATGCCGGAGCGATACACACTTGGCGAGGGTGCATCTGGAGGATACGACTACGAGAAGCGAACCCGCAGGATACGGAGGTGAAGCAGACTTGACAGGGATGGAGGATAAGGATAGAGGAGTGAGCACCGTCTCGTCAATCTGGGAGGAAGGTATGAGTGCGGAGGACGAGACTTGGGAGAATCAGCACCGACTGTACACGGGGCGATCAGCAGCTACTGTAAACGGGACAATCAGCACTGACTGCAGATGGGACGGCATATAAGTGGAGGAGACTTCGGTGGATGGTTGGATAGAGTGGGATTCTGGGCCGGGTTGTCATGTGTTTTCTCGTTTCTTTGTCGTTTCTCATTCCTTTTATGTTGCTTGTTTCGTTTGCTGGTTGGTGTTTGCTTTCGGAGCTCATTCTGCATGTTACGGACAACAGGTGGCATCTTGGGGTTATGAGATGATGGTAAGGACGAGGAGGAGGATGGTGGAAGAGGAGGATGGTGGAAGAGGAGAACCGGGTGCTTCGCACCAAGTGGCTGGGGAGGAGTTGTGGTGGGAACACGGCTCCCACCACTACAAAGCCACGCGTTTGAGTGGGTGCGTGACTTGGTTAGGGTTATCGCGGCTCTGCATCACGCCATCGAGACGGTTGGACAACCTTCACTGGACCGCATCTGACACCACGATCCAGAGACTCACCTCAACAATCATCATCTTATCTCTTTCCTTCTTCTTTCTTTTGTTTCTTAGTCATAGCCAATCAACTATCTCACCGCGGCGACTCCCTCCATGTGCTCCTCGAAACGAAAGTTCAGTTTTCGTAGTTTCTTACGGAACCTACTGCGTGCCATCTCCGGACCTGTGATTTCCGCCACACCGTTCCCAATGAAGTAATGGGCAAAACCCAGATTTTGCTTTGGTCAAGTTGATCATGCTTACCAATCTCCACATAAACGACACAGCTTGCCTCCATCGGGTCCATATCTTCTAACTTCCAACATCTCACCCATCAACAAAGTCTACACAAACTACGATGGTCAATGCTGCAAAAGAGAACCATTCGCTACTACCAGGGGGCAAATATGACACATTGACACAGCACTCCACACGACGAAGTCATCATGTCAATGAAGGCAACAGCGGCCTGGTAGCAGAAAGGGTCTGAGCTGTTAGAGTATTGTGCAGCTTACAATCAAAAAAGCAGCTTATGGCAGTGACAAGATGAGAAACACAGTTTTTAAGCAACAAAGATTAAGGGAAATGGAGTGAGGATTAGGTGGATAGAGAGACCGCTGAGGTAAGACCACATGTTTATGTCGGAGGGCTAGTGATTGAGCAGGAGCAGGAAGATATGAGAAATGCTGAAAAGGTAGGAGTGAAAACCAGAATGCACAAAAAACCATTCAAGGCAATGTCGAATGCTATTGGAGATTGTCTGAGCTATGTTGCAAGTTTCAATGATGAGGACGATGGGAACACAAGGAAGATGATGAAGATGATACAGCGATGGGCAAGCGGAGCGAAGACGACAAACCCGGTTGTGGGATGGGCACACTCAGCACATGATTATCACAGCACATGGAGAGTTCCCAGCCAAACCAGCTAACGCTTGATGTGTCACGGCGCAAGAAGATACGAAGGTACTTCGGAAATATAGAAGAAAGATATGGAAGGCGTGGAAGGAATTGTGTTACAGAAAGGCGGAGACGTTGGAAGACGCGGAGGAAGCGGCGAGATGGTGGCGGTATAATTTAGTATAGATAAGAAAGTGAGTTGAGGTGTTGCGACGTCAGGAGAGGTGGCGTGGTGGTGATGATAAGGAATAATGGAGTGGTGTGTAAGATCATGGGATGAGATTCGGATGGTACATCGGAGCATGAAGAATGGTTCGAGGGTGGCAGACGAACTGTATATAAAGAGAGTGTTGGTAGCGTTGGAGGGTTTCCTTTTCTTCTCTCTTTACTCGTTCTCTTGTATAAGCAAGCAATAGTACGACTTTGGAAAATACTCTGATTTTTGTTCCTCGATACGCATTTCGAGTTCAGTCCTGCAACATCCATATCACCTGCGCCCGACCCCGCCCGTTACATGATGAAGTGATGCAACCACAATGGGGATATGCGGCTCAACTCTTGGACGGGAGAGATGAGAAGTACAGTAGGGCCAAATGGACAGTTTCGGCAGTCCTTCTGCCGCTAATGAAAGATGACGCAGGCCCATCTGCTCTGACATCATTTGGAGAGCTTATAGATACTGTTGACATGATCCCCGGGAAATCGCCAGTGCTAGAAGGGACATCAAGACCAGGGTGTAGTAAAATGAAATTACGTTCAGGGGAATCACAGTCACACCAAGGCATTGCATCTCTCACGGCAAATCAAGTGCCTGATTGGTCCCCGATTAAGGAAGCAAATCCTGTCAAACCTGAATGCCATTACCCTTCAACGTAGCCGCTCGAGTTCATGACCAGGCACAGATCGGATTTGGAAAACGGATCTGCGATTGTTTGCCCTTCGCTGGAAGTGTAAATAGGAAAATTGCTATTTTGGACGATGTAACTCTTGGAGGAGCAATTGGTGTACCTATGTTGCTAGTTCTCGGCTGTTGCTTGATTTCAGTGACCAAATTGTGAGAGATGATAATTCGTCTAGGCATCTGCAAGGTTCATATGCACCATTTGAATGATCTAGATTCCAAATGGAGTTGTTAGACCACCAATGAATTTGATCTCAACTAGCCAGTTACTGTGAAGTCAGAGTGCAAAAATTATAATAGAGTGTAATGTCATGGCTGCACCTGATTTGTCCAGAGCCGGGTACCCATGGTTTTATATAGTCGGCTGCCTCAAGCCTCAGATCTGTAACAATAATCTTACTACATATCTGCACCCACAGGGACTGGAGTCCTCGTTTGCAACCATATCCACTCAAATACCGCACATAAGCATACGTGGTCGAACGCAGGCGTACATGCCTTCACATAGAAAGAAACTTTACGAAGAATGTTTATGTCTATGATCCCATATGAGTCATAGAAGGGGCGGATAATGTGGAATGCGAACCTGGAAGAATGATGCCCGTCATGCTGCATTCATCGTTGCATCAAACTGCATAACTTTCCCCTCAGACTTTGTGCACATGGTTGAGATCTCAAAACTTGGGTATGGTATGTCAAGGAAATCAAAGAGAATGATCAGTATGAGGAATCGAGACAAAGTAACGCAACTTTGCAAACTGAAATCTGAGATATTGTAATAGATCGTTTCCACTTGTCTGCAACACATTTTCAAGGAATGGCATGGCATCAGGAGTGTTGGTTATATCAACATTTAATTTCAGAGCAAAGTCCATGAACAACACAGTGCCAGAATAACAAACAGATAACTGATGTTGGATTGATAGTGATATTCACATCAATCTGTTGGTTGAGTAGAGTAACAAATTTCATGCAAATATTAGTGATATCGCCAGGACAGTACACATTCATACCTGTGTGAAACAAAATGGAGACTGAACCATCCAAATCAACATTGGTAATAGAAGATGACCATAATGCATATTTAGTAGAACCAGACACACATTGACAATCAGAAATCAGCACTGTGGAGACATAACATTTGGATTGCTATTGCACACCTCATTGTCTTATTTCATATTGTAGGGTAATGCAGGGATAAACAAATGCAGATATAGATTGCAGTGATCAAGTCATGTTGAAGATACTTTTTGTGAAACGAAGAAATCATATATTGTATGCTGTTTTGGCGAGAGGAGACATGCCATAGAGCGGGTCACTCTATGTGACTTGTAGATGGAAGGGAAGGACTAGTTAAGAAGTGAAGTTAATTTAGAGAGAACTGGTCCAACTAAATGGAGTAAGGATGCAATCAGTGCAAAAGGACGATATGTCAGATAATTGCAATGGTTCAGCAGGTTCAGAGGTCGGAATCTCCGAACCCATAAACAATTTTCCGATTCACAAAAATCAAATATAGTATGGACTAGAATACCCACAATCAAGGAGTTTAGCAATGTATATCACACCATCCATGAATAGCATTAGAGTTGTATTTCTGACATAATCAAAACTGAGTAGTTGTGTAACTGTAAGTCTATTTGCTGAAGCAGAATGCAACAAAGCCTAGAATATTAGCAATAGTGGATATAACAAAGATATATAACAGTATTAGAGTGTAGTGTTGGATATGTGGATCCAGATGGATATCAGAGATGACAGGGTATATCAATGTATATAATAATATCCGTAAATAGCAGTACAGTTGCAATTTAAGAATTGTCCCAAACAAGTCCTCATGTAACAGTCGGCTGATCTGCTGATGTATATGATAATACAGCAGAAACTAATATAGCATATGACAACAAAGCAAAAGGCAACAAAGCATAGAATTGTAGTGATTGTTCCAATGTGCACCACCGCTCTGGAGTAAAATGCTGGAGTTGTGTTTCTAGACAGATAACAATTGAGTTCTTGCCAAAGTGCAAGACAGAGTGACATACTGATAAAAATAAGCGAATGCACTATGATAACAGAAGATAGTTGTGTGCAAGAAACAATGTATGTAGTACGGTAAAACTGATGATTGAAATATCGTCAGTAGTGTAAAATAACACATTCTGAACACAGATCTCAGATACCATTATACAGATGAATATTTGCAACATAAAGCAAGCAGAATGCGATAGATATAGTACTGCTGGGTTTGTGAAAGTATCGGGCAATGGAGATGGAATTGCGGCTGTGGGCAATCGCTATTATATTATAGCAGCTCTGAACTGCATTACATGACAGAAATGTTGTGGCAAGCATCATGACTTGACATGTGTCTTCAGCTACTGCAACAGAAAGTTCCACCAATTTGAATACTTTGTGGTGACTGCATATTGATGACATCTAGGTCTATACAATATTGAGTCTATATACATATAATGTATGTATGCATATATAAATCTATTGGGTAATCTGGACAGACTGCAGACTGTGCATGAGCGGAATTGAAGGCACCACTTGTGATGACAATCGAGCGACCTGAGAGATACACTTGGATATCAGAATTGAGTGGATTTGTGAATGGACTTAGGGGGGGTAATCTACAGAACTTAGAGATTGCACTTGGGGGCCAAAATTGAGTAAACTCAGTGATGCACTTGGAGGTCATTACGCTGTGAACCTAGAGATGCACTTTGAGGCAATGACTCCAACAGTTCAGCATTGGACCAGTCCAGACTGGGTTCATCCAAGTCCAGTCCAACCTACTCAGAGTAATTTCTCAACCAGAATCGGACCAATCCCCACTTTTTCCTGGATAGAACTGGACTGATTTGCACCAGTCCAGCACAGTGTCCAAGCTTAGCATATTTTTTCAGTTTATCAGTCTTTTAATGGGGGGAATATATCTTGATGGCACCAAATATACAGTCAGAACTGTCATAACTTCACCCAGAGTGGGTGTCTGGAGGTGTGCAGTGATAAATATAAGGATGAGTCATGTTTTCAGTGGTACTTGACTATGAAACAATGTCGAAGTTGCAAGTGTGCGCGGACTGGTCCAGACCAAGCCCGACCCGTCCCAGACTGCCAGTCTTGGGCTCGGACCATTCCGTCCTAACGGTTGGACCAGACCGTACTGAGCCCTACCGCAGACCGAGTCCGTCCGGACTGGTGGAATCGTTGCTTTGAGGCCGGGATCGAGCAAGTTTGGAGATGCAATTCGAGGCAGTGATCGAGTGGACTTAATCATGCACTTGGAGGCCACGTTCGAGTGAACTTCGAGATGCACTTCAAGGCTGTGATCGGGCGAGTTTGGAGATGCACCCATTATTGTCAACTGTCCCTTCCGTCCTCAGTTAGGACGGAACGGCGCTGTCTTTTTTGAGGCCGGACGGGGACGGACGGAAGGGACGGCTGTCGACGGTAAATTTCTGTGCCCGGCCGTCCCCTGCGGTCATCGGCCGACATCCATTGATGATTTGCGAGTCATCATACATAATGGATATTCAGTTATAATAAGTACATTTCTCCACTATCATGACTGTGAAGCAAGATCCTTCAACATCTGCTCGATCCGAACCTGAATTCTTACTACTGATGGAGAGTCTAGAAATATAGAAAAATCTATTTATATCTTGAACCGCACGCTCTACAGTTACAGTATATGTATTAATAGTAACCGCCCGATGTTGGCCGGTGACGGTGGATGACGGCCAACTTGCCGTCCTCAGCATGCGAGGACGGAACGGACGGTCTTGGCGCCGTCCCGTCCCTCCTGCAGATATTGTGGACGGGATGGTTGACAACACTGGATGCAGCTGGAGGTCATGATCAAACGAGTTGGAAGATGCACTTTGGAGGTAGTGATCAAGCGAAATTAGAGGAGTACTTGGAGGTAGTCGATCTGGATGCGGTCAGCTGGGAGGGAGGCGCAACAGGTGCTGACTCTATTCAGTCGGTAACTCACAACCGTTGGAATGTGACTATTGGCTTTATCTTTGAGCTCATGGAGATCTGGCTGGTGGTATTCGATCTTTAGGGAGGCATGTCAGGAGCTGAGGCTTCATACAGGGGTTGACTCGTTATCGTGAGAATCAAGGGAGACTGGCTGGAAAACACTCAATCGTGGGTTCATGCTGTACTCGCTGTTAACAGTGGAACGGATGAGAGCATGTCTCACCGCCGCACTCAGCGTACGAGTGGAACAGGTGAAAGCATGTCTCATGGCCACACTGATGGGGTTGCCCGCCGGCCAGTCACAGGGAATCTTGCCTCGGCAGGAGCAAATTCCGGTCTTCCATGAACTGGGCACAATAAAAATGGGCATGGAGATTGAAGTCAACCTGCTTTAGGTGAGAGAGATGGCGACACAAACACATATGGCTTATTGGCTCCTGACGAAGACGCCCACACACACAGAGACAATGGACACTGCGGTCACTGTCCAACCCTCGAATGTCATCATCAAGTCCTATCAAGAGACGAGGTCATCACACAAAGACAATTGCGATGATCTGTCGCGGCTACTACTAAAAGATCAAAGAAAGCCCCAGTACTGACAGGCAGAGTCACAAGAAGCAGAGCACAGGTAAACGTCTCTGAACTGTTACATAATGCACTAGCCTCGACTACAATCGATGGCGATCCGCACTGATACAAAGAAGCCATGCTTAGCCCACGCAAGAAACAACGAGAAGCCGCGATCGTAGGGGAGAGCAACTCTATCATACAAAACGAGACCTTCTCACCAGTCAACTTACAAGAACTACGAAATGATTTCGGAATAAGGCCAATTGGATCAAAATGAGTTTTCAAGACTAAACGAAATCCCGATGGCTCACGGCGTTACAAACCCACACTAGTGATCAGAAGATATGAGCAAATGGACTATGGAGATACATACGCACCGCGCGAAACAACTGGAACATTGATCATCTCGACGTAGTCACTGCAATCCTTAACCCTGACGTTGACAATGATGCCCAGCTCATGGAGCTACCGGAGGGCTGGCCCCTCATCGAGGGTCTTATGGATAACTGCCCTGAGGGGGAAGACTCGGAAGTCAGAGTCATCCGACTACAAAACGCACTTTACGGCCTTAAGCAGGCGCCACATCTCTGCTACCAGCATATTGACCCATTTCTCCTATCATTAGATTCCGTCCAATCAGATGCCAATGCAAATCTCTATATACACAACAAGGGCAGTATTCTTCTACTTCTTTACGTTGACAATATGGTTTTGACCTACCCACCATAGGCAGCAAAAGACGTAGAAGAGATCAAGACAGCTCTCACTACAACTTACAGGATCACCAATCTCGGCACCGCTCGACAATTCCTCGGAATCGAGATCTACCGAAACGTGGATAGCACGATCAGTCTTGGCCAAAGACGGTTCATCGATTCACTGCTTAAACGCTTCCATATGGAGAAGCCTTATGATACTACAACTGCACTCGACGTCAAAGTTACGTTGGATTTTGTGGATGAGACCCAGCGAGAAGCTGATCCCGGATAATACCAAGCAATCGTGGGCTCTCCCATGTATATCGCGCTCGCCACGAGACCAGATATATCGTTTGCAGTGGCAGCACTTAGTCGTTATAATTCGAAACCTTTCACAAGCCATTTGGCTGCAGCAAAGAGAGTTCTACGAAATCTCAAAGCCACGAGACTACCGATTACACTACGATACACATGATCACGATCGTAACCGCGCCGGATACACAGATTCGGAATGGGCCAACGACAGCGCCTATCGAAAACCTCAGGGAGGCCATATATTCATCTCCAATGGCACGATATCTTGTCAGTCCCGGAAGCAGGACACAGTTGCCATGTCGACACTAGAGGCGGAGTACATCGCATGCTCAGAGGCCTCGAGAGAGCAGATGGCTATTGCAATTATGCAAAGATATCGAACACAAGAACAAAAACAAGCCACTACCTATTCTCTGCGATAATGAAGGCGCGCTTTCACACATCACCAATGGAGTCATCAAGTCTCGAACGAAACATATAGATGTTTGTTACCATAACAGCCCAGATCTCCACGAACGAGTTTTAGTCAATTACTCCTGGATATCGACACAAGAGAATGTGGCAGATACCTTCACGAAGGCATTGGGAAGACAGAAGCCAGTGAAGTCAACCATCCCGTCCGTCCGGGATCACTGCGGACAGGGACGGAGGGCAAAGTCGCCGTCCGTCAAAAAGCAGGACGGAAACAGCGCCATCTTTTTGAGGCAGGACGGGGACGGACGGCAATGACGGCCTACTAGCCGTCCCCGGCCATCATCTACTGACATCCATGGATCTCCTGCATTGTACATTGTAAAATCTCATAAAGCTAGTTACATCTACTTTGACCTCGAAACAAGATCATTCAGCATCTGCTCCATCTTGACCATGTCTGACTCTGTTGCTCCAAAGATTAAGCCTTGTTTCACCCAGGATTTCAGACACTCAGCAGCCTCAATGATATCATCACCCAAGCGATTTCGTAGGTCACTGATAAGCAACTTCCCACTACTAAATAGACGCTCTGGTTCATCTGACATTGCTGGAATACTCATCAGCTCAACACCCATTTGAGCAAGAAGTGTATGGCGTGGATCATGCTCTGAGTGGGTGTATCTTCAACCTTTATTTACACCTAATTGGCACCTACTCATGCTATAGCACTGTAGCTAGATACAAGTGTCACAGCACCCCTGCCATGGGTCCATGTATATCTCTTAGCGCGCGGTCTCAGGGCTATTTTCGATGTCATCTAAATTCATACTGTAACCGCCGGATGTCAACCAGGGACGGTGGATGGCTGCCGGGGACGGCAAAGTCGCCGTCCCCGGCAAGTCCCCGGCCGTCAGGCCGTCATTGTGGAGTAAGGACGGGACGGACGGCCTTGGCGCCGTCCCGTCCGTCCTGGAGAAATCTCGGACGGCCCACCGTCCCCGGCCGTCCGACGGGACGGTTGACATCACTGACAGAAGCACGAGAAGTTCACGAAAGCCATGGGCTTATGGTAGAAGGCACTGATCACAAAATTTGTATGCATTCGGATTTCTTATGTAAAGGGATGGCCGTCCCATATCATGCTACGGACTGCACTCTTTCCCTGCCTACGGCAGCCAATTGGAGGAGGGTTTTAATGAGGCACTTGAGACTTCACTTTATGATGTTTGGCATGATGTTTGTAAAGTGTGTTTTCTAGCTCCACGGAGCGTAGCAAGAGGGGGAAGTATTACTATATGACCTGAAAGGAGGTCGCCGATACACTGAGATCACCGAATTGTCTCACAGGCTACGGACTCACAGTCGTAGACTCATCCACGAGTTTTCACTCGCCACCGCCAATGGTATTTGCAATCGTGAGCTTCCATGGACTTCCATGGTGTTCTAGGCTCTCATGTATATAAAGACAGAGCTTTCTCTTAGATAGTAGAATAGACTTCGTCTGCTTTACGTTCGTAACAGCCCAGATGCCTCATTACCGCCTTAAGTTGTGTCGCGACCCAGAATGAACTCCCAACATATCCTATCCCTCTGAGATACATCTACCTCTCCCAGTACTATCCGCCGTGCACATGAGTCACACAATGCTGCACGATTAGATTAAAGAGCTGCTGTTAGCAACAGTAGGCTGCAGCAAAGCGAAAGTTATATTCAAGGGTGGTGGGCGTTGAGTTATTTAACAACTACAGGTGACCATCATCCAGAGGATACTCCGACACTGCGAAGTTCGAAAGGCCAATGCCATGTCTTCCCTTACACCACGCTCCCGACTCAAAGCTTGCATACGATATCTCCTAACCCTCATCCTCAGCACCTTAGTCGACTCGGCAAACGCACAGGTTATTCTAGAACCTTCTACTGCACCATGGTCTCACAGATCATAGCCTTCTGGGGTTCCATCTATATCGGCGTCAACTCTTCAAACCGACGACATGTCATAACAATCGGTATATCCGCCATGGCATCTCGGGGCTCAGTGGTACGAAACTGTATCCAACTATACCGAGCTCTCAACCGCGGCGACTGGACGATGTTCTCTGGCTGGGAGCACGGCTAAACCCGCCTGGATGTCGTGGTGATTAGTTGGCGTACACCCCTAGATCTGCGGCACCTCAGCCTGCAAGTTGCAATGCAACTGGAGTCGGTCGCGTTCGGAACCAGCTGGGAGGTCTTGGTTTGCGGTCGAAACCTCAGCGAGACATCCCAGATACCGCCGAAGGCATATTGGATCCAGAGTCCGCGTGCGGCGAATACAGCACAACTCGAACCGTGGATACGCGGCTGCCGTATTTCCCGATCACCTCTCAACGCCTAGCCGAGGCAACGACGTCGTTTTTCAACAGCAGTTCCATCAATCATATCATCCAAGACTTAGTCGCAATGCGGGAGTGTTTCCCGTCGCTCTGTGCCTACATCTATGAGGTTCCACAGGTGCAACAAGACATCACACCAGCAAGACTTTTCCTGCATTTTCAGAACCGGGAGGTTAACATTCCATTCGTCGAGGTCCGAGCCAAGACCGGACAATTTGGGGACTCGCGAGCGATAGGCATGGAGTGCACAAAGTTGATGTACTCGCTGTTACATCTGACTGCGGCAGTTGCGACAGGACTTATGGCTGCAGCTACAGCCCGAAGATTAGCTGTGCAGTTGATGGCAGTTCGGGTGACGTTGAAAATCCTAAGAACTGGAGATATACTTGGCGATGAAGCTCTTATGATGTCTCTGGCGTGGGATAAAGTCACGCCAGAGTGGGAGACGCTAACGGGGAGCTGGCATGTAGCCGAGGATGCAGTGGTCTATGGAGTTTCTTTGTGGAAGTTGGTGTAGAGCATGGCAGTTCCACTCCTGGGGGTTTCCATCATCTGTGCGGGCTGAGCATACGGTTCTTGGGATGCAGATAAACTGCAGCCTAATGGCGTCGTTGGACACGGAATGCTTGGGTTGTCATTATGTGTCGCAATTGCACTCTCATTTCGAGCGGTTGTTGGTGTGAAGGGAAGAACGACTGGACGACTAGTTGGAACCTCGCACACCCAACTGTATACCCGGTACACTATAGGGCCGAGACGTGTGGCAGTTTCGGTTGAGCCAATGTTGCGTTTGGGTAGGACTCCGGACGAATTGCATCTACTCGCACATACTCTGAATGATGCGGTGGACGACAATACGGCATTAATCGCTGCGATGGGTATTTTCCGGTCCCCGTCCATGGCCAACACTATTCCGGAATCCTGTCGCACACCGTATTGCAATATCACTACGACGACGACGCAATTGTTACCAGGGAGAACAAATATGCTCCGTGGACAACTCGAGATGTTTATCCCTGGATTCAGTCATGCTTTTGCATAATTTTGACGGCTCTCTGTGCATGTGCTTCGGTGGTGTATGCATACTGTGATGTTCCTGCATGGGTCAAACCACTGGTGGAGGTGCTGTTAGTTCTGAGCGCGTCGTGGTTCAGTGTGTTGGACAAGACAGACGGACTATGTCATGATCGAGATGCGTATGTTAGTTTTATAATTGCTACTCTAGTTTCTTCAAGTCCTTAGTATGCTAGAGTCAATAATATATATATTAATTAAGTTTCTATTTTTAGCAAGGAATGTGTGGAGTCGCGGACTTCTTCGGCGAAAGGAGGTGTTCCGTATTTCATTGTATTTGCTTATGTAGCTATATCTGTGCTATGCAATTGCTCCTGTGGTTCTTGTGCTGTGGTTGATATGTTCTTTTTGTGATGAGATGGGGCGCTCAAATGTGGTATGAAGTATAACTAGGAACTTAGCTTTCACCTGACAAACCACCAGTTCATCCTGCAGTGTGAGGGCTGGATCCCTCGCTGGACTAGCCAAAACTTTCGCTTTTGGTTGTGTCAGCAAGATGGTATCCCTCCTGAGAGCCCGTGAGTACGCGCGTGTCGCATCTACCCCTTACACAATTAAGGACCGGCACGCGGAGTTCTCAGAGGTTATCATAAAGTTAACATTATTTGGTTACCACACTCAAAATCACGTGTTAATAATCAAGGAAGGTTGTTCGTATGTGCTGGAGGTGCGAGTGGAGAGGAGAGGAATCGCTTGCTGTATTACCATCCGATTAGTGACCAGTTATATACCACCGAAATTTCTATTTCTCGGGCTACCACTGCAATGTGTGCAGGCAGTTCTCGAAAGCGTGAGGCAGAAGGCTGTTAAGCGAGCATAATCTGTAGTACCTAGCTGGAGCTTATCTCCATACCACATTAGAGTAGCGTGCAATTTTCTATGTTGAACTCACCACCCTCCTCACAGTACAATCAGTATCTTCTCCCCCGTTTCAAGTGAGCTTGCCACAACAACTGTGGGATCAGTGTTCTATCTATAGATGCGCTCTAATCTGTTCAGATTAAAAATCATAGTGTCTGATAACGAGCAATATAAAGATTCTCAGGAAGTTCGAATCCTGGAAGTCCGGGCCAACTCGATCCTACAATTGAAGATTTCGGTTAGTGTTCCCATGGTCATCCTTTGAACCCAGCAGCCAGCGATCTCAGTTGTTTTGTCGGCTGACAGTGGCGTTGAGATCCTCGGAGATCGTCTACGCCCCTCCTCACAGTAGGAACGTCACGTGACCATAGCCAGTTTCAAACGGTATTGGCAATCTCCTAGTATTACCGGAGTTTAGATAGTCTGCCCAATAGATATTTGTCAAAGGTTACTTACTAGCTTTTATGTAATATTTTTATCATGTATGGTACGTCGGTAGCGGATCGTCCAAACTTGAAAACAAGTAATAGAATGATTGTCGTCTGTCCTCAGCTTGCTATCCGTGGGCTTCGTATTGGTTGCAGTCTCCGGTGAACTCGTACAAAACAGGCAGATGGGTGGCCGGACTTTCTTTCATTAGCGGCCAACATGGCGAACAACGCCTGCCCCGTATGTATTAACCTTTTTGACCTTACCGCTATTTAGTAGTTACTGGTGTGTAAATACACGCACTGTTCTTTAAACATTATGATTTATGCGGAATTGATGTACCTCTGATGGTTGGCTTATGCTCGAACACGCTATCTGAAACAGCGTTAGTCGAAATGGCGCATTGGGAACCCTCCATGAGAACCTGGATTTGTCGTCCAGACGTGTTTTGTTTTACACGGTCATCAGCAGATATGGACAACAGCGACTTAGCAAAGCAGAACTAGATCTACTTTATGCCAGAACTCGCATACACCCGATCCCGTCCACTCAAGCGTCGCCAGTTTTCCCCGCTAACGCCGCCGATGGGCCATATCCTACCACCTCGTTGGCTGGAACTACTGCATGCAAGACCGATCCCATCAACGTGTCGACACGGAAATTTTGAAAATCGTTAATATACGCTTGCTAAGAAGTCAGAGGTAGATGGTTCACCCGTTGCTCGCCAAACCACCACGCCTCAGGTATGGAAGTTCAAGTCCTACGCTCACCGGAGCTTCGAAGGAAGATCGAACTTCTACCTTTGCTGGTAGTTGCGAGTCTCATTGTCATTCCCACCGTCACTTCCCAGCCACTGCAATATGACTCCAGGCTTCTTCCCCGCCAATCCCAACAGAACGCGGCCCCGCGCGGTACCTCTAACGACACCTTATCCTGCAGCTTTTCGGGCGACCAAGATATGTACGGCCTCGGTATTCGGGTCGGCTACTACATTCAATGGGTCGCGACGGTATTCGGGGCGTACTTCACTCCCCTAATGGTGTCATCTGCCTTCGAGGCCAACGCCATCTTCAATATCGGCATGTTAGCTGGACTTGTGTACTCCACGATCCGACGAAACAATATGCACTTGTTAGAACCCCTCATCGTTCTCGGATTCTCCATCGGCGGGGCGGTGGTAGGGCTCTTAGATCCCAAAAACGTGCATCGACCAAACGACAGAAAGAGTCTCCGCGCGCGCATGCTCCACTTATCCGGGACAGGAGCGCTGTATCTTCCGCTGCTGAGCTACTGGGTATGGTACAGCTTTCACGGGATGGATACGATGGCGATACAGTCCGGGTGTGTACCATACACATTCATGTTAGCAAAGATCGATGCCAGGAAAAAGTGGTTTAGGATCTTCATGAAATCAGCTACGGTAATAGCCATTGTGGGAATTGTGGCGCTCGCAGTCGGGCTCGTCGTTTTATACCGGATCAAATCCCATGAGCTTCCCCACGACGCTGAAAATACAAACCCCCCCGGTGCATCCCCCAACCTCCCCCGCCAGCAACGCCTCTCTCGCACCGCGACGGCGCTCGCCCTCCGCGCCCGACCGACAAAGCTACAATTCTTTGTGGTAATTATAGCATGCATCTTGTGCGCTCTTAGTGTTGAGCTCGCTATCGTATGGAATAATATCAGAGGCGTCAACATGCTCGGCGCAACTGGGCAGCTGATACCGATGGCAATTGGTCTCCTCACTTCTCTACGCGTGTGTCTCGGTGTCATCAGCAACAAGTTTAAAAGTCGAGCGAAACGGAGGAGGGAGTGGGAAGTTGAACGCTGCTTTCGTCGTGAGGGAACGCAGGTACGGCGGCCCAGGGAGAAATCGGTGACGGAGATGACGGAGATGACGGAGGTGACGGAGGAGGAACAGTGTGGCACAACGGATACGACCCCCGGCAACCCGAGGAGGAAGTTGCAAAGGCCGCGGAAACTCTGATACTATAGAGTTCTTATGGGCGGAATACTGGGATAGTAGAGGGTAGTTTGTGGACGATTTTAACTGAAGGGTACGATGAGTGATGTGTCGGTGGCGAGACGACCACCTGTGATCAGTATTGTGTAGGAGTTCACATTCGCAGCGTTCTTTGCAAATGTTGAATAAACTCGAAGAACTTAACTAGATTAATAGTTGAGCGTGCTTAGTCTATTAACTAGACATTTTAAGCTTTCCACATTTACACCTCTATCTTGAACTCCTCACCAATTTGGAATGATATTTGCCACTGCTCTTCTCTAGAGCCTTTCATACTGTACAGGCCACTGAGGTTCGGACGTCAGCAGTCAGCACGGAGTGTCTGTCCAGCTGTTTATATGCCTCTGTCAGCTTCACCAGGCCAGTATCCAAGCAGTAAAAGTTGTTAGCACCTTCAAGTTCAATTATATACTATACATTTAAAACAGATCCATATAGCGGGGTATTTCCCGCTTAATCCACCCTTTACCCCACCCGTTCTCCCTGCACTTCTTATGACATATCACGAATTGAGAACTTCTTCAATGCACTACCATCATTTCCATAACCCTGTCCATCTTTTCTGCAGCCGTCAGTCCAAAACGATATTATCTATCAGCAGTAGACAATGTCCGAACCTCAGTGGCCGGTACAGTACTTTGAACGTTACAAATCGCTGTTCCATATACTAAAACTTTCGGAAGCGGCGAAAGCAAACCACAAAGCCGTTCGCAGACAATGAAACTGGAGTCAACTTAAAAGCAGCTATTAAGCTGCATCAATCAAGATCTATACTTTCCCGTCTCTACCCTGCATTACGTAGTGGATCAAAATCTAACTCACCATTGAAAACCTCGATATCATCTCTGGTCGCACCAATAAGTGGCTAGAACTCAAGCAGTCCGAACTCAAGTTTTCCTCCGTCATTGTGCGATCCCCAATTCGCACCTACTTCTAACATCGCCAGGGCGGTCTTACCGGAGCTGTCATCACTGCCTCCCTCTCCTGGCCGGACGTACAACCACGCACTGGCTAGTCCGAGCCTGTTAGTATTGTTCGGTATTAATGGTCATCACCTCTGTCCAGCTTGCATCCCGGCAGGCTGCTGGCTTGTAGTGAGTGAATGTTATCCACGTACAACGCCGAATTCCAGTTGTATCGCGGTCTTGTCAATAAGTGGGGACGGCCGGATTTGAAGACGTGGTTTGGCTGCAGATTCCGGCACAATTTGCTGGGTTATTCTCTCATTCTATACCCTGGGGCTGGCGGTATATGTGTTCTTGCGACTACGGGAGCGGGAGGATGATACAAAAGTCAGCCCGCATATACCTGTGCTTTCGGCGTGTTATTTCTGGCTGGAAGTCTTTTCACGCTGCAGCTGTTGGAGGCTACAGACGCGGCAGATATTACGTAGGAGGAAGGCTTTGGGATTTCTGGTTATTTGAGACTATAGTAGTCGGACCAACGGACGGAATGTCGAAAGCAATTGAGGAAGAGAGGGTTGTTGTTTGTTGTTTAATCATACTGTATTCACTCTAATTAGAGTATGACAGGACCCTGATAACCCCCTCCGCCTCCGGGCGAGCCGGCTAGATGGCGGAGCTCCCCCCCCGAGGAGGAAGAGAGGGTTGGTATGGATTATTTCTCGCCAGGATCCATCCGCCCCCCACGACACTGCACCTGCTGTTGGAGACCTTGTGTTACTGAAGGAGAGGTGGCACTGTTGTTTACTATACCAGTAATGCTAGGTAATCCCTAGATGAATGCTCCAATGTGTATGCAACTATAGCCAAAGAAAATCGTGCGTTGAGTATGAGTCCAGACATCCTTCAGGTAGGTATTAAGAGTGCCTAACCCTAACCCACGCGCAGACGATCACGTGGTTGGTCGGCTTCAACTGCCACAGTTGCATCTTTGAGCCAATGTCAGCATTCACCATCGTCTTTCTTTCATCGCTGCTCCATCCACCATCCAGCATTCCATTCAGTCCACCGCTGCAGCTTGTTCCAATGCCATCACATCGGTCAAAACCGCCATCATGACCCTCGTGCCCTCCTTCTCTCACGCTCGTCCTCCTGGTCGCTCCATCGTCGAGCGGTTTCTCGGCTTCACTGTCTCGGTACTCCTTCTGTCGCAATGGGCGCTCACCGTGTCGGCGATGACTCTGAAGCAGCAACTCGCATTGCGCGAAGATGCTCGCAACATGTTTCGCCATGGCTGGGAGAGCTACTGGGCTGTTGCGTTTCCTGAAGACGAGGTCGGTATTACTCCAGCTTCTGCGTTCCAAGCTCCCAAGGCAAGCGCCGAGCGAGAAATTAATTGCGGGAATGCAGGTCAAACCACTCTCGTGCATTGCGCACCACCGAGACCGCGCGAACCCGAAGGACATCGGCACGAACGATGCTATGGGAGAGTTTTCATTGACGGCGATTGATTCGCTTAGCACATTGGCGGTGATGGCGTCGAGTAGTGAAGTCGAGGCACAGAGGTTCTGGGAAGTCGTCGAGGAACTGGTTCGAATTTATTGGTGAGCTCCGGTATATGCTTCCGTGTCGAAACTGACGTTGACAAAGGTATAATACACCAAAAGGCGACTCCTCCTCCCCCTTCTCGCCTCACATCAACCACACCTCCGCCTGGGGCCGCTTCCAGGGCCGATCGCGCTCAACTAGAGGTTTCGATATCGATGCCAAAGTTCAAGTTTTTGAAACAACAATTCGTGGATTAGGCGGTCTAATATCGGCACACTTATTTGCCACAAATACCCTACCTTCACTGCCGCCTTCCTACCGTCCAAATTTCACCTACAATGACGAACTTCTACTCCTCGCTACAGACCTCGGTCGGCGACTTCTCCCCGCCCTCACACTATCGCCGACGGGAATCCCATACCCACGAATCAACCTCCGCCATGGATTGCCGCATGGCGTCAAGAACCCCCGTTATTACAACCGCTCCCCGATACACCCCCTATACCGCGCCAGCGGCGAGCCTGAACACCGATCGGAGAAATACTGGCGGCACGCAAAGTTTGTGAAACGAGAGAAGCCCGATGAAGAGACTACGGAAACGTGCACTGCAGGCGCAGGCTCACTAGTTCTCGAATTCACTACGCTTTCACGATTGTCGGGGGATCCGGTCTTTGAACTGGCGGCAAAGAGGGCGTTTGATGCAATCTGGCGGAGGAGGTCGCCAATTGGGCTTGTAGGAGCAGGTGTAGACGCTGAGAGCGGGTCGTGGACAGGTGCCAATTCAGGTATCGGTGCGGGCGTCGACAGTTTCTATGAATACGCGTTCAAAAGCTATGTTCTGTTGGCCGGCGATGATGACGAGAGTTACTTTTTGGATGTATGGGAAAAAGCACGGGCGGCGTTGGAGCGACATGTGCTTGTGCGAGAACCAGTGACATGGTGGAACAATGTGCACGTCAATACCGGCGCTGGGATACAGGGCGGTGCGTGGATAGATTCATTGGGAGGATTTTTTGCCGGAACGCTCTCCGGAGCTGGTAGTACATCTTCTCAAGATGATGCTCTCGAACTGGCAGTGCAGGGAAACTTGGTGTATGCTGCACTGTGGAATAGGTATAATGCTCTTCCAGAGCGATTCAATACACGGCTATCCACCATCGAAGGCGGCCTTACCTGGTACCCAGGTCGACCGGAGTTTATTGAATCGACATACCTTCTCTACCAGGCGACCAAAGATCCTTTTTGGCTCCACGTCGGCGAGATGGTGATGCGCGATCTGAAGCGACGGTGTTGGGCTGTTTGTGGTTGGGCTGGGCTGCAGGATGTGCGGACAGGGCAGCGACAGGATCGAATGGAAAGTTTTTGGCTAAGTGAAACATGGAAATACCTGTTCCTTCTCTTCGACCATGACAATCCCCTCCACAAACTCGACGTTCCCTGGGTCTTCACTACCGAAGGCCATCCTGTCATTATCCCTCGCTCCTCTACCACCACCACTCTGTCTTCACGCTCCCCACCACCTCCACCGCCGCCACCCCGAACTTGCGCCCGCCCACCGTCCTCCTCCAGCTTCTTCTCCATCACCGCCTCCCGCCTAGACCTTTTTCACGCCGCCCACTTCACCAAGCTTCACCTTTCCCCCACCTCTGATACCATCGCCTCAGACAACCCCTTCGACCTGTACAATTCTCCCAACAATTCCACGTACTACCCCTATACGCTCCCCCCGCATCTTATTTCACCGAACGCAACCTGCGCCCCACTTCCCAGCCGCGACGCACTTGACCTTATCTTTCCTGAAGGTTTCGTCGGCCCCTCCGCAATCGCCCTATCGACACTACTCTCTCGCTTCACCCCCAAGGTCCAGCGTGTAAGCAATGGTATCCGGATCTTATCCCTCGACTCCCTCCGTCTCTCCCTTTCCGCTGATGACGACCGGATGCGCATCAACAAGGTCGCCGGTATCCAATTAGGCCGTGAAGAAGTTGTCTACATCGACCGACACCTGATCGCCGGGATAAAAGACGCCAACTTCGATGTTTTCCCGTACGATCACGTTCTCGATCTGCTTTTGACCTTTCACTCTACCGATGAGCAGCATGGACAAAGCGAAAACGGGTTATTACAGGATTGGTTAACGAAGCTGGGCCTCGCAGATTTATCCCTCAACGACCTACTGAACCTCTCACCCGACCTGACAACGATGGCGGAAACGGAAGTGGTCGTGCCCGCTGTCATCTCGCACGGTCGAGGCGCCTTAACTGCAGAGGATCTACCCTTCGGAGTGGTTTACGTTGCCAATTCCCAAGCATGCAGCGGGCTCCTTCCGCGCGGTGCTGGCGCGGCAGAAGTGGTGGTTGTTCAGCGTGGCGGCTGTACCTTCGCCGACAAGATCAGCAACATCCCTGACTCAGTGATGGTCAAGCTCGTTATCGTTGAGGACTATCACAATGATAGCACCGAGGAAGGGACAGACGGGATGCAGGCGCCGGTGATTGATGGGGTGCAGTTGAATGCGTGGGGACGGTCCAGAAACAATAAGGTAGGCTTGGTGATGGTGAGGGGCGGTGTGGTTGAGTGGAGACGGGTTAAAAGTGTTGCAGTAAGGACGAGGGTGGGTGTGAGGGTTCAGGGGAGGGATGTGGGGGGGTTGGATATCACTTAATGTTGAGATAGACGTTTAGTGTGATTATGTTGAAGCGAAGGAGTGGATAGATTATGTTTTAGTTCGTTGTATTGATTAGAGATTCTGTAATTTCTTGGAAGCATGGCTAAGTATGTTTGCAGCGGGCGAGCGACTGGATTGATTTAATGAGACCATATCTTGCCTTCTACCTGTGCCATTCTTTTATTTTTTTCAGTCTCCGTGACTACAGGAGTCGGTGTAACAGTGATTAGGTCAAATGCCACTGGGAGAATATCATAATACAAACCTGGCGATCCTCTTTCACCACCGGCCACGTTCCGTAACCGAAACTCGTTGCTACGCACGAGGTTTACGACTCCTTCCCTCGTACCCTACAAACAGATGAGGGCCGTATGGTTGTCTATAGCTGGAAAGCACAGGTTTATGCTCTGAATCGAGGATTTGGCCGGTGTAGAATGACCTCCGACTCCGAAAAAACCCCTTAGCCGCCACCATTTAACCGACCAAAATACCAGCCGCTTCATCAAAACATATGAAGATACCTGACAATAAGGCGGAGGTGTTCATCAAGAATACGGACTTTAAGGAGAATCATATCATACGATTTGGAGAGGCATTGGTCCAGCTGCAGGACGGATTGAGTGACGGAATAAAGATAAGTGAGGTTCTGGATTCTAGAAACATATTTCGGTTTGATATACTCTGGTTTGTAGGAATATCCTCTTTAAAACAAACACATATAGCAAGCCATTTGTTCTCTGGAATCGCCATTTGCAATATCTTGATCATGATTTATCACGCCGCCCACGCACTATCTGCCAGTGTTACAGGTATACTTGTGCCAGAGATATGTTACAGATCTGATACACGGTGACTGCTGCAGGGGCTGATGTCTCGCCCATATATCTCGAGTCTTTCTCCTTTCCTTCTCTCTTCTCTGTACCATAGAATACACGCACACAGTTCTCCCCAACTTCCATATCGTAACAGCCAGTGTTGCAATATGGGGAGAACTTAAGGTACAGAGAAGAGAGAAGGAGAAGATTCGGGTTATATACAAGAGAGAAGTGTGCCCCTTACTATCAAGCCCTGCTAGCGGTCAGCTCTATATATACATGCAATAATTTCCCTTCTTGCTGCGCTCCATAATATCAACAAGCAGCAAGAGCTTCAGAACTAACAAAGCCAAATAAGAAAGCCGCGGACGAAGGACCCATATGGCCAGTTGGGTATGAAACAGCAGCAAACTCCCCAGAAACCTAAACCATCCCCGGAACAACAACATAGTAGAGTAAAAAGTGACGTTAAAATAGGCAATATCCAACAGAGATAAAACTCTCGCTCACGGCGGAAACTTCATAAAGAACAAGAAACTGTCAGCAGCATCCGCTACAAGAAACTTGAAACTCCAGGTCATGCCTGTACAACAATTGGCAATACCTCCCCCGAAACCCGGAATCCAATTGACAGGTTAATACAACTTGATGTGCCCCGCATCACAACGCAGACAGGTTAAGACAAAATGGATAGAAGGGATAGCCCCACAACTTCGCGAAACTTGTCGCAGCTTTCAAAGATTGCGTGAATTTCAGAAAGTGCTCTGAACTTTCACGGCTTTTCTCGCTGAACTCAGATTTTCTCAAAATCGTTAATATTTCTGAAAGCACTGAACTTTCGCGACATCACTCCTTGCAGCCCTATGCAACCTTTTCTGTCAACTCTCTAGCTTTCCTTCCTTTTCGCAGCGTATCCTTTTTGCAGCCTTTCTTACCTTGTGTATTGTCTAACGTGCAATCGATCTCGCTTCAACACTAGACACGATTGCGAAGATAATATGCTATCAGATTCCGCAATACAACAAGGGTAGGCATCGAGAACTTACTCTTCGGGAAGCTGCACGCCTTCAGTCTCCTGCTGAAGTTATCCAAGTATGTTGTGGGTGTAAAGGGAACTGTGCTACAATCCGCTGCAAGTGTTTCAAAGCGAAAGTTAATTGCACACATCATTGCTTGCCACGACCGCGATGATGGTGCACAGCACACAACAAGTCATAATTCAAAACGCCGTCGAGCAAATACACAGGGACAAATTTGGGAGCAGAGTGATTTGGCAGGGCTGCGGACGTCCATATTGGAAATCCGCTCAACCCCGCACCCGAGTCCGCCCGATGGTGGAGCGGCCAATATGGTGCTGGTAGTCTGTATAGAGAGATTGCCTAGATAGAGAGAACGATATCGCTTTTGGACTATCTCACAGCGCCCGCTACCATTTCCAACACTCTAGCGAAGAAGAGAAAGACGACGAGAATACTAAGGAGAGAGGTGTTAACGAAGAGAAAGTGGGCACAGTGGAGGAGAGGACAATGAGGAGGAAAAGGATGATCAGCAGGAAGAGCGAAATGAGGAAAAAGAAGAGACTGTTTCAAATGATTACATGGAGGAGCGTGATTGTAGTTGCACCACGGCGTTGATGGATGTAGTGGATTGTAGGGGCCACGAAGAATGTGGACTAAGAATTGATTATTTTCGGTTGAGTGTAAGTTTGTATCGGTCAGTTCACGGAAGGTGGGACTCCGTGAATTGACCGGTCACTCCGCGGACTGATTAGAACTCCATTCTCCGTGAACTGACTAGAACACTCGACTCCAAGCTCTCAAGCGCATTCGACTTCATGTTCCTAGCTGCACTCGTTTCCACACCCCCGATGTTTCCCCGCTCCAAAAACACAAAATTAGCCGCCGCTCGAGAACAGCTCCATGGATTCATGACCTAAGAGCGCGACTAGTTAGAGCCCATCGAGTACATTATTTGACGACAAACCAGCATCTTAGTCAGACCGTAATTGAGGAGTTGATCAGTTCCTGAATCTGCCGAGCGGCGCCAATTTTACATATTTAGAGCCCGGACACTCCCGAGGGCGCAGAGTGTTCAGCTGGAAGCATAAAGTTGGGTGCACCTGGGAGTGAGGAGTCGAATGCACCTAAAGCGAGGAGTCGAGTGGGCTTAGAGTCGACTCAGTCGAGCGCACTTGGATACACAGACCACTGACAGCAGAGTGGCGGGTGGCCGTAATCATGACGTTGGTCTATCAGAGTCTATTGGTGTGAACCTTATCTACAACACTCTGATGGGATCTCACGGTATCTCACGATGTCTCACTGTCATGTTGACAATTTCAACCATCTCTCCTTCGGCCACAGTGGATAACCAAATCTTGGGGAGAGCAGATCTCCGACTCAGTTTTTCCTGCGGAATCTGCAGCCCAATTCCCCTTGATTTTGGACATATGTATGCGCGCACATTCGGTCTGGGACTGCTCATGCTGGTCACGGTGATGGTGGCGGTGATGGTGATAGTGGCAGTTATGGTGATGGTGATCCAGACTTACAGTGCCAGCTAGTGTTGGGAGCACTTAGACGAATAGGTTTGCTACGTCAATATCAAAGCTTCCATCACTGGTAGGTCAAAGCATCCCGCCGAAAAAAGCTATGCGCCCTTGAGCGCTCTCTCAGGCGATCTCTCAAGCAGGCTCTCCAGCAGGCTCTCAAGCGAGCTCTCAGGTAGATGCTCAAGCGGGCGCTTAACCAGGTTGTCTCATAGGCCCTCAAGTAGGCCCTCAATAATGGTACCATAGTATATATAGTGCCAGAAGAAGCCTGTAGGATAGGTCTATAGACTCCGCCGGCTGTGAATGCTTCCATAGGTCCATAGGCCCACGCGGAGATACCTATTGACCGACTATAGATGACTATAAACTACTCGGCGTGCAGGGGTCCACAGGAAGCCTGCCATGGGCTGCGCGCAGCGCAGTGTATAGTCGATTTGCACTTTCGTTGATGTGTACTTGGAAGCGTACCGTTGGGCAGGCTGAGAGTGTGCAATCAAGTGCAATCGGGAGCGAGCTTGGGAGCATGCAATGAAGTGCGATCGGAAGCGTGGAGTGAACACAGCATCATGTATAGTATCAAGCGTAGATACTTACTTACCTGTGTATCATAGTTATCTAGTCGACGCACAGGTCCATTGGACTTCATTATGCCACACGTCAATTAAGCTACAGACTACCATCAGAAAAACAGCTTCTCTAGGAGCTGCACGTCACGCAAAGTTATTTTTCCCGGTATGTTCCGGTCCAGTGGCGGATCCAGGACAATCCCAGATTTCCCAGGCCATTCATGGATAGCCCAGAATCCACCACTGGCCTGCCCAACCATGGATCCTGAGTGGACTGGGTATACTTGATCAGGATATCAATAATTCCACCAGTCCAGCAATAGATCAGTCCAGACCAGAACCATCCAGCCCAGAGCCAGACAGAGGAATGTTTGGACTGGGATCAGACAGATCCTGAATACTGTCACATCAGCAAAAATGCAAATCGACTATAGCAGGGTTCCAAAGCGGCCAGGCCGGCTGCAGACCGGTCTGTAGGTAGTGATGGGTGTAAGTCAGCTCGAGTCGAGTGCGGCACTACAGCTTGAGCCGACTCGACTCACTGTGGGGGCAGGCACATGAAAGCGTGAGCGGACTCATGAGCTTGAGCCTAAGCTCGAGCTTTTGATATCCAACAAGAATAAATAACTATATACATACATACGTACAATTGAAGCAGCCTCAAGTACATCCTGGCTTTCATTCCTCAAGATCTGCTTCCTCTCCAGAATCTGCACCTTCTGCTACATCCACATCACAATCACTAGAACCCTGACCAGCCCGCTCAAAATCCTCTCCACCATCAAAATGTTTCTGTTCCCAATCATCAATATGTACTTGACACAACCAACTTCTCAGAGGAGAAAGTCGATTGCTGGATGGTTCCATAATCCGATGCCTTTTCTTCATGATAATATCTCCAGGCTGGGACAATACTCATTCAGAAGGGACAATTGTAGAGTTAGCAACTGAACCAGACCAACACTTCAGGTACAGGTCCGGGTCGAAACTAGGTCTATGGAGTAGTGCAGGTCAGCTAACCTGCAACTGCATCCTATGGCTGGGATGCACGTTACACGCCATAGGATGCAGTTGCAGGGGGTAGAAACCGGGGTCTGACCTGCCATAGGATTCACATGCAGGGGTCCTGACCTGCTACCATAGGATGCAGTACAGGGATCTGACCTAGGTCTAGGTCTATGGAGTAGTGCAGGTCAGCTAACCTGCAACTGCATCCTAGGTCTATGGAGTAGTGCAGGTCAGCCAACCTGCAACTGCATCCTAGGTCTATGGAGTAGTGCAGGTCAGCTAACCTGCCACTGCATCCTAGGTCTATGGAGTAGTGCAGGTCAGCTAACCTGCAACTGCATCCTAGGTCTATGGAGTAGTGCAGGTCAGCTGACCTGCAACTGCATCCTATGGGTGGGATGCACGTTACACGCCATAGGATGCAGTTGCAGGGGGTGGAAACCGGGGTCTGACCTGCCATAGGATGCACATGCAGGGG
>Ga0307515_10002427_pt1 | contig 40656 bp, 44 predicted proteins | sample 17_EM_MG_FD_194513 | JGI IMG/M metagenome (GOLD analysis project Ga0307515, IMG submission 194513) | Populus trichocarpa ectomycorrhiza microbial communities from riparian zone in the Pacific Northwest, United States - 17_EM | ecosystem: Host-associated > Plants > Roots > Unclassified | place... | reverse complement strand
CCGCAATTTCATCGACCGGCTGGAAGGTGCCGACATGGCGCTGTTCTTTTATGCAGGTCATGGACTGCAGGTGAACGGCGAGAACTACATCGCGCCCGTCGACGCGCAACTTTCCTCCTATCTCGATCTCGATTTCGAGGCTGTGCCAATCAATCTCGTGCTGTCCGCGATGGAGCGCTCGACGAAGATCAATCTCGTTTTTCTGGATGCCTGCCGTGACAACCCGCTGGTTGGCAATCTCTCCCGCTCGATGGGCACCCGCTCCGCTGCCGTCGGGCGCGGTCTTGCCAAGCTGGGCAGTGGCATAGGCTCCCTGATCGCGTTTGCCACGCAGCCAGGTAATGTAGCGCTTGATGGAGAGGGACGAAATTCGCCGTTTACAGCTGCACTGCTTCGTCATCTCGGTACGCCGGACCAGGACATTACCCGTGATCTGGTTCAGGTGCGACGGGATGTTCTGGACAGCACATCCGGCAAGCAGGTGCCGTGGGAAACCTCGTCGCTCACTGGAGATGTCGTGCTGAAAGTCCGGCCGGAAGCGCAGCCTGCGGCTGATCTGGACCCGGAACCTGTGGTCAGCGCAACGCCGGCTGCCGAAGACAAAGCCGTAGAGCTTGCCTTCTGGGACACGATCAAGACCTCTGACGACAAGGACCTGTTCGAAGTCTACCTGCAACAGTATCCGAAAGGCGCATTCGCACCGCTTGCCCGCATAAAGATGACGATCATCGATCGAGAATCGGCGAAAGTGGCGGCGGGGGAGCTTGCAGAGAAGAAGGCTGTCGAAGCCGCGCGCGTAGAGGTCGAGGCCGAACGTCGAGCGCGCGACATGGCCGCTCTGCAGCAAACAGAGGCGGTACGACAACTGGCGCAGCCTGCTCCCGACAAGATTGACGGTGGCGTCGTGCCGCAGTCTGGGGAACTGGCGGCACTCACGCCGCCATCCACGCAGGATATACTCGGCGGCGAAGCTGCTGTGCCGGACCGTGAACTCGTCCGCTCGGTGCAGCGCGAACTCAATCGTGTCGGCTGCGGCGCCGGCTCTGCGGATGGTTTGTGGGGAAACGACAGCCGCAGAGCGCTGGAGCAGTTCGTCCGCCACGGAAGCGCGCAGTTTGCAGCGCTTGAACCGTCCGCGCAGGTACTTGGACGCCTCCAAAGCGAAAAGCGAAGGGTCTGTCCGCTTGTCTGCGACCGTAATCAGAAAGAAACCAACGGTCGCTGCGTCAAGATTGTTAAACTCAAGCCAGTCGAAAAAAAACGTTCGGTGGTTGGCGTTCCGCCGGCGATCGTTTTGCCTGAAAACAAGAAAACAGCTGCTGGCAGTTGTCCGGTCGATCCTTTCAAGGCGGCGCTTCAAACAGGGAAGGGTCGTGTCGGTTGGAAAACGAATTTTGTGGTCGATACCCATTCTTGCGGACGTAAATTCGCTTGTCACATGCTTAGCCGCAAATGGTATTGCCAGTGGATGTAAAATCTCCCGGGCACGTCGTTGCTTCCAGACTTTGCCAACCGCATTCGCGGTTTTCCAGCCTGTAATCCCCGAATGCGGTAGGCCCTCGTTTGCCTTTTCATGCTACAAAAACCGCGGTTGTTCATGCGGGCGGGCTTGGAATGCGCGTTTTGCGCAAAAATGCCGCACGGAGTGCCGTGGACAGATGTTGCGGCGACCTTCAAACTGTGGTTTGAAGCGCGACAGTATTGCAGGGATTCTGCGTTTTGGTTTGATCCCGATCAAGCGCATGTGGGAGACACGATTGTGAAAAACAAGGCTTATGCAGTTTTGGCGACGATGGCCTGTCTGCTCTTTGCTTCGAATGCCTGGGCGGACAAGCCTGTGCCGTGGCAGACGAATTTCCAGACCGCCGCCACCGGCATCATGGAAGAGATCACCTGGTTCGAGCACTATACCCTCTGGTTCATCATCCCGATCACGCTGTTCGTGCTTCTCCTGCTCGTGCTGGTCGTCATCAAGTTCCGCGAAAGTGCGAACCCGGTTCCTTCCAAGACCAGCCACCACACCGGCATCGAGATCGCCTGGACGCTGGGCCCGGTCATCATCCTGCTTTTCCTCGCCATTCCATCCTTCCAGCTTCTGACCGCGCAGCTGACGCCGCCGCAGAATCCGGACTTGACGCTGAAGGCGACGGGCAACCAGTGGTACTGGTCCTATGAATACGAAGTCGGCGAGACGCCGCTGTCGTTCGACAGCCTTCTCCTGAAGGACGAGGATCGTGCCGCCATCGGCAAGGCGGATGTCGCCGCCTATCCGCGCCTGCTCGCCGTCGACAACGAAGTCGTCGTGCCCGTCGGCAAGACGGTGCGCGTTCTCGTGACCGCTGCCGACGTCATTCACGCCTTCGCCATGCCGGCCTTCGGCGTGAAGATCGACGCCGTTCCCGGTCGCCTGAACGAAACCTGGTTCAAGGCCGACCGCGAAGGTCTGTACTACGGCCAGTGTTCCGAGCTCTGCGGCAAGGACCATGCCTATATGCCGATCGCCATCCGCGTGGTCAGCGAAGACAAGTATGCGACTTGGCTTGCTGCCGCCGCCACCAATATCGGCGATGCGAACAAGGCGCTCATGGCTTCCATCGACGGCGCGGCCAAGACCGTAGACGTCGCTGAAAACGCCGCACAGTAATTCGCCCTACAGAATTGGAAGGGGAGCTATATCATGGCCGGAACACCCGCTCATACCGATCACCTTCATGATCATGCGCATGACCACGCGCACGACCATGACCACGCCCACAAGCCGCTGTCCTTTTTTCAGCGCTGGTTCCTGTCGACGAACCACAAGGACATCGGCACGCTCTACCTGATCTTTGCGATCATGGCCGGTATCATCGGCGGCACATTGTCGGTGATCATGCGCATGGAGTTGCAGGAGCCGGGCATCCAGATCTTCCACGGTCTGGCGTCCATGGTCTACGGCTTCGAGGGCGACGCTGCCATCGACGGCGGCAAGCACATGTACAACGTGTTCACCACCGCGCACGCGCTGATCATGATCTTCTTCATGGTCATGCCGGCGCTGATCGGCGGCTTTGCCAACTGGATGGTGCCGATCATGATCGGCGCGCCGGACATGGCGTTTCCGCGAATGAACAACATCTCCTTCTGGCTGATCATTCCGGCCTTCCTGCTCGTGCTTCTGTCGATGTTCGTCGAAGGCCCGGCCGGCGGCTACGGGGCAGGGGGCGGCTGGACGATCTATCCACCGTTCTCGACGTCCGGACAGCCCGGACCGGCCATGGATCTCGTGATCCTCGGCTTGCACATTGCCGGCGCATCCTCGATCCTCGGTGCGATCAATTTCATCACCACCATTCTCAACATGCGCGCACCCGGCATGACGCTGCACAAGATGCCGCTGTTTGCCTGGTCGGTGCTGATCACCGCCTTCCTGTTGCTCCTGTCGCTCCCGGTTCTGGCCGGCGGCATCACCATGCTGCTCACCGACCGCAACTTCGGCACGGCCTTCTTCGCGCCTGATGGCGGCGGCGACCCGATCCTGTTCCAGCACCTGTTCTGGTTCTTCGGTCACCCGGAAGTCTACATCCTGATCCTGCCCGGCTTCGGTATCGTCAGCCACATTGTGTCGACTTTCTCGCGCAAGCCGATCTTCGGTTATCTCGGCATGGCCTACGCCATGGTCGCGATCGGCGCCGTCGGCTTCATCGTCTGGGCGCACCACATGTACACCGTCGGCATGTCGCTCGACACGCAGCGCTACTTCGTCTTTGCGACGATGGTCATCGCGGTGCCGACCGGTGTGAAGATCTTCTCCTGGATCGCGACGATGTGGGGCGGTTCGATCCGCTTTGCGACGCCGATGGTCTGGGCGATCGGCTTCATCTTCCTGTTCACCGTCGGTGGCGTCACCGGCGTCCAGCTCGCCAATGCCGGCCTCGACCGCTCGATGCACGACACCTACTACGTGGTTGCCCACTTCCACTACGTCCTGTCGCTCGGCGCCGTGTTCGCGATCTTTGCGGCCTGGTACTACTGGTTCCCGAAGATGACCGGCTACATGTATTCGGAATTCATCGGCAAGCTGCACTTCTGGGTCATGTTCGTTGGCGTGAACCTGGTGTTCTTCCCGCAGCATTTCCTTGGCCTCGCCGGCATGCCCCGCCGCTACATCGACTATCCGGACGCCTATGCCGGCTGGAATGCGGTGTCTTCCTACGGCTCCTATCTCTCGGCCGTGGCCGTGCTGATCTTCCTCTACAGCGTCTTCGAAGCCTTCGCCAAGAAGCGCGTCGCCGGCGACAATCCTTGGGGTGAAGGGGCAAACACGCTGGAATGGACGCTGTCCTCGCCGCCGCCGTTCCACCAGTGGGAACAGTTGCCGCGCATCAAGTGAGCCTTTGGCCGCCGGAAACGGCGGCCTCGGTCCCAGCATGAATGCCGGCGGAGCTGAAAGGTTGTTGGGCAAGCCCGATACCTCATCCTCCGTCATCCTCGGGCTTGACCCGAGGATCCACACCCCACGACAGATCGGAGGGTGTGGCATGGATCCTCGGGTCAAGCCCGAGGATGACGAATGAGAGGGAGGCCGTAGGCTTACCCTTTTCCGAATATAGAGTGGATACGGATGACGATCATCGACAATCACGAAGCAATCGCAGCCGATGGCGTGCCGCGCCTTTCGGAAGCCTCTGCGCGGGATTTCTTTGAGCTGCTGAAGCCGCGCGTCATGTCGCTCGTGGTCTTCACGGCACTCGCCGGCATGGTGATGGCGCCCGGCCATATCCATCCCTTCATCGGCTTCATCGCCATCCTCTGTATTGCCGTCGGCGCGGGAGCGTCCGGCGCGCTGAACATGTGGTACGATGCGGATATCGATGCTGTGATGACGCGCACGGCTTCGCGGCCGATTCCTTCCGGCAAGATCAGGCCGGAAGAGGCGCTTGCCTTCGGCCTGACGCTGTCGGCCTTCTCCGTCTGCATCCTCGGCATCGTCGTCAACTGGCTGTCGGCCGGTCTGCTGGCGTTCACGATCTTTTTCTATGCCGTGGTTTATACGATGTGGCTGAAGCGTTCGACGCCGCAGAACATTGTCATCGGTGGCGCCGCCGGCGCCTTTCCGCCAATGATCGGCTGGGCCTGTGTGACGAATGGCGTCGCCATTGAAAGCATCGTGCTCTTCCTCATCACCTTCCTGTGGACGCCGGCGCATTTCTGGGCGCTGGCTCTGTTCAAGATGCGCGATTATGGCGCGGTCGGCGTGCCGATGCTGCCGAATGTCAGCGGCGAAGCGACGACCAAGAACCAGATCGTCATCTATGCCGTGCTGACGGCGATCATCGGTGTCGTGCCAACGACGCTCGGCTTCTCGAGCGCGGTCTATGGCGCTTTTGCCGCAGCGCTCGGCCTCGGCTTCATCTGGTATTCGATCGGCGTCTGGCGCATGCCGGATGGCGACGAGAAGATGGTGCCGGCCAAAAAGCTGTTTGCCTTTTCCATTCTCTACCTCTTTGCGATCTTCTCGGCCCTGATGATCGATCACCTGATTGCCACGCTGTGGCTCACCACCGGAGGCGCTGCCTGATGGACATGATCACACTCAACGAAGCGCAGAAGAAGTCGCGTCGCGGCCGCAACATCGCGCTCGGGCTCGTGCTGTTCGGGCTGGTCGCGGCTTTCTACGTCGTCACGCTGGTCAAGTTCAGCAATGGCATGGTCAACTGAAAACGGAGGCTGAGCACGTGGCAAACCCGACGCATCAAGGCAAGGAGAGGTCGAACGGCGCCGTTGTCGCCGCCTGTCTGACCTTTGTCGTCGCCATGACCGGCATGGCCTATGCCGCCGTGCCGCTCTACGACATGTTTTGCAAGGTGACCGGCTATAACGGCACCACCAAACGCGTCGATCAGGCGTCCGACGTCATTCTCGACAAGACCATCAAGGTCACCTTCGACGCCAACACCGGATCCGACCTGCCCTGGGAATTCAAGCCGGTGCAGCGCGAGATCGAGATCAAGATCGGCGAGACGGTGCAGGTGGATTTCACGGCAAAGAACCTGTCGAGCAAACCGACGACGGGGCAGGCGGTGTTCAACGTCACGCCGATGGCGGCGGCGGCCTATTTCAACAAGGTCGAGTGCTTCTGCTTTACGGAAACGACCTTGAAGCCGGGAGAGCAGCTGGAGATGCCGGTGGTGTTCTTTGTCGATCCCGAGATCGTCAACTCGGTCGAGACCAAAAACATCCGCACGCTGACGCTGTCCTACACTTTCTACGCCCGCGAACCTTCCAAGCCTTTGGCATCGCTGAAGTCCGGGGTGGATGACAAAGACAAGAGACTTTGATTAATCACTGTTTTCGGCTATGCCGGAAGCGACGACAAGAGCAGACATATCCGGGGATTGACCAAGATGGCCGATGCGCACCAGAAAAACCATGACTACCACATCATCGATCCCAGCCCTTGGCCTTTGCTCGCCTCGATCGGCGCGTTCGTCATGGCGCTCGGCGGCGTCGGCTACATGCGTTACCTGTCCGGCGGGTCGCTGCACCTGTTCGGCCTCGACCTCGCGCATCCGTGGTTCTTCTTCATCGGTCTCGCGCTGGTGCTCTACACGATGTACGGCTGGTGGGCCGACACGATCAAAGAAGCGCATGAGGGTCATCACACCCGCGTCGTAGCCCTGCACCTGCGCTACGGCATGATCATGTTCATCGCTTCGGAAGTGATGTTCTTCGTTGCCTGGTTCTGGGCTTTCTTCGATGCCAGCCTGTTTGCTGCAGAGCCGATCCAGGCCGCGCGTGCAACCTTCACCGGTGGCGTCTGGCCGCCCAAGGGCATCGAGGTTCTCGATCCCTGGCACCTGCCGCTCTACAACACGGTCATCCTGCTGCTCTCGGGGACCTGCGTCACCTGGGCGCATCACGCTTTGCTGCATGGTGACCGCAAGGGCCTGATCAACGGCCTGACGCTGACTGTTCTGCTCGGCGTGCTGTTCTCTGGCGTTCAGGCCTACGAATATGCCCACGCCCCGTTTGCCTTCAAGGACTCGATCTACGGCGCGACCTTCTTCATGGCGACTGGTTTCCATGGCTTCCACGTGCTGGTCGGTACGATCTTCCTGGCGATCTGCCTGATCCGCGCGCTGAAGGGTGACTTCACCCCGAAGCAGCATTTCGGCTTCGAGGCCGCTGCCTGGTACTGGCACTTCGTCGACGTCGTCTGGCTCTTCCTATTCTTCTCGATCTACATCTGGGGAAGCTGGGGCGCCCCGATCGCCCACGGGTGAGACAGTCCCTGATCTGGAATTGAAAAAAAGCGGGTGCGGTGCACCCGCTTTTTTGTTTGAATAGATCTGGACACTTTACAGAACGTATCCAGAAGGATACTAATGAGCAACCGTTTCGAAATGACGGAGATATTCAATGCTTGGCTTGGAGCATTGAAGGACGGCACCGGCAAGGCACGCATCCTCGCGCGGATACGATCGGCCGAATTCGGCAATTTCGGAGACTGTGCCCCTGTCGGCGCCGGTGTCTCGGAGATGAGAATCCATGTTGGGCCGGGATACAGGCTTTACTTCAAGCGATCCGGTGACGTCGTGTATCTGCTGTTGGTTGGAGGGGACAAATCAACACAGCGGCGCGATATCGTGCAGGCGATTGAAATGTCCAAAAACCTTTGAGGTGAAGCGATGAAAACGACTGCATTTGACGCTTCGCTTTTTCTCGATAGCGAAGAGGTGATGGTGGAATATCTGGCTGCAGCCATCGAGGACGAGAACCCGGACGTCTTTCTGGCCGCGCTGAGTGATGTGGCAAAGGCGCGCGGCGTTGCCGATATCGCCCGTGCCTCTGGACTGGGACGCGAAAGCCTCTACAAGTCCTTGCGTCCGGGATCGAAACTTCGCTTCGAGACGATGCAGAAAATCGTTGGCACTCTCGGCTTGAAACTGACCATCCAGCGCGCCAGCGAAACTGCACCGTTGTGATTTTTCGTCTGGGCCAGACATCTGAATCGAGTACCATGAACCAGGACAGCGCCCATTATCCACCGGTCGATCCGGTGTCGAGCGGCCTCAAGGGGCACTGCCCGCGCTGCGGCCAGGGCAATCTGTTCGACGGCTTCATCAAGCTCAAGCCCGCCTGCAGCAATTGCGAGCTTGACTACGGCTTTGCCGACAGCGGCGATGGACCGGTGGTGTTCGTCATTCTCATCGTCGGTTTCCTTGTCGTCGGTTCGGCCTTGTGGATGGAGGTCAACGTCAATCCGCCGCTCTGGCTGCATTTCCTTTTGTGGATTCCGCTCGCCACCATTTTGACGCTGGTGACCATGCGCATGCTGAAAGGCGTGCTGATCAACCTGCAATACCGCAACAATGCGCGCTCCGGCGAGATCGATCGTGGCTGAGGGCGTGCATCTATCGACCGGGCGCAGGCTCGGCCGAATTGCAGGTCTTGTTGTCGTGCTCGCCACCTTTGCGGTGCTGGTTTCGCTCGGCACGTGGCAGATGCAGAGGCTCGCCTGGAAAGAGGGCCTGTTGACCGCCATCGCCGAGCGCCGCAATGCGCCGCCGGTCGATCTCAAGGCGATCGAGGCACTCGCGTCTTCCGGCGGTGACATCGAATACCGGACCGTCACGGTCTCCGGTCGGTTCCTCAACAACCGCGAACGCCATTTCTTTGCCACGCATCAGGGCCGGACCGGCTATTACATCTACACTCCGCTCGCACTGTCCGATGGCCGCTTCGTGTTTATCAATCGCGGCTTCGTTCCGTTCGATGCCAAGGAACCGGAAACGCGCAAGCTCGGGCAACTGACCGGCGAGCAGACAGTGCATGGCCTTGCCCGCGCACGCCTTGCCGAAAAGCCCTCCTGGGTGGTGCCGGACAATGACCTGAAGAAGAACATTTTCTACTGGAAGGACCTTGATGCCATGGCGCAGACCGATGCCCTGCCCGGGAACAAGGTGCTGCCCTTCTTCGTCGATGCCGACGCCACGCCCAATCCCGGCACACTGCCGCTCGGCGGCGTCACCCAGTTCGAGCTGCCCAACAACCACCTCCAATATGCCGTTACCTGGTACGGCCTGGCCGCGGCATTGGTGGTGATCACAGGTGTTTTTGTTTTCCGGAGGAAAAGCCGGGAATGAAGTTTGCCATGGCGGCCTGTTGACCGGAACATCTTTACTCTTCCATATCGGGAAAAGTTCATCGGAGGTCTCCAGCCATGGCCATCATAGCCAACACCCTCATCGCCCTGACTGCCCTTGCCCATGTCGGCTTTCTCGTGCTGGAGATGTTTCTCTGGACGAAACCGCAGGGGCGAAAGGTGTTTCGCATGTCGCCGGAGCAGGCGGAGACGACGAAGGTGCTGGCCGCCAATCAGGGGCTCTACAATGGTTTTCTTGGCGCCGGCCTCGTCTGGTCGCTGGTTCATCCGCAGCCTGATTTTGCCTTTCAGCTGAAGCTGTTCTTCCTTGTGTGCGTCATCGTTGCGGCTATATATGGCGCGTTGACCGTCAAGCCGCGCATTCTTCTGGTGCAAGGTGGTCCGGCCATCGCCGCTCTTGTTTTTGTTCTTCTGGCACCCTGATAAATGGCTTCATCCTTTCCGGCAAAGACCCCGATCACCATTCGCCTCTGCGGCCCGCGCGGCTTCTGCGCCGGCGTCGATCGGGCGATCCAGATCGTCGTTCTGGCGCTGAAGGAGTTCGGGGCGCCGGTCTATGTCCGCCACGAGATCGTCCATAACAGGTATGTCGTCGAAGGCCTGGAGGCCAAGGGCGCGATCTTCGTCGAGGAACTGGACGAAATCCCGGCGGAGCACCGCAAGCAGCCGGTGGTGTTTTCCGCCCACGGCGTGCCGAAATCGGTGCCTGCCGATGCGCAAAGCCGCAACCTGTTCTATCTCGACGCGACATGCCCGCTGGTCTCCAAGGTTCACAAACAGGCCATGCGCCACCAGAAACTCGGCCGTCATGTCGTGCTGATCGGCCATGCCGGCCATCCGGAGGTCATCGGCACCATGGGGCAGTTGCCCGACGGCGCCGTCTCGCTGATCGAGACGATCGAGGATGCCGACGCCTACGTGCCGCCGGACCCGGACAATCTCGGTTTCGTCACCCAGACGACGCTGTCGGTCGATGATACGGCCGGTGTCATCAAGCGCCTGCACGAGCGCTTCCCGAACCTCACGGCACCCGCCGCCGATTCGATCTGCTATGCCACGACCAACCGCCAGGAAGCGGTGAAGCAGGCAGCGCCAGGCTGCGACCACTTCATCATCGTCGGCGCGCCGAACTCCTCCAATTCGAAGCGCCTTGTCGAAGTGGCACTGAGGGCCGGTGCGAAAAAATCCGTGCTTGTCCAGCGCGCGTCGGAAATCGACTGGGATGATTTCGGCGAAATCTCTACAGTCGGTCTCTCGGCGGGTGCATCGGCGCCGGAAGTCATCGTCAACGAAATCATCGAGGCGTTTCGCGAACGCTATGATGCGCGCGTCGAGCTTGCCGATACCGTTGAGGAAACCGAGAATTTCCTGGTTAACCGCGAACTGCGCCATGTGCCGTTGACAGTGGCCGACATGGCGTTTGTAAACGGGGAATAGCATCAAACTCCCTCTTCTCCCCCACGGGGAGAAGTGCCGAGTGAAGCGAGGCGATGAGGGGGCGGCAGGTTCTGAGTTTGTGTTCCCCCTCATCCGGCGCGACGCGCCACCTTCTCCCCGCCGGGGAGAAGAGGTAGGTCACCTTTGCGCCAGTAACGGAAATCGCAAGAACCGCTTGATATAACTATAGGAATCCACTGACTCATGGCCGTTTACACCGACATCACAGAAGACGATCTCAGCGGGTTTCTCACGCAGTACGACGTCGGCACTCTGACCGCCTACAAGGGCATTGCCGAGGGTGTCGAAAACACCAATTTCCTGCTGCAGACCACCAAGGGCTCCTACATCCTGACGCTCTATGAAAAGCGGGTGGACCAGAACGACCTGCCGTTTTTCCTCGGGCTGATGCACCATCTGGCCGGCAACGGCCTGTCCTGCCCGTTGCCGATCCCGCGTTTCGACGGCGCGCTGCTCGGCGAACTCTCGGGCCGTCCGGCTGCGGTCATTTCCTTCCTCAACGGCGTCTGGCTGCGCAAGCCCGATGCCGGCCATTGCCGCGAAGTCGGCAAGGCGCTGGCCGCCATGCACGTGGCCGGCGAAGGCTTCGACCTGACGCGCCGCAATGCGCTGTCGGTTTCCGGCTGGCGGCCGCTCTGGAACAATTCCGCTGCCCGCGCCGACGAGGTGCAAAAGGGACTTTCCGACGAGATCGGCGCCGAACTCGATCATCTGGAAGTGAACTGGCCAAAGACGCTGCCATCAGGCGTCATCCATGCCGACCTTTTTCCCGACAATGTCTTCTTCCTCGGTGACGACCTTTCCGGGCTGATAGACTTCTATTTCGCCTGCAATGATTTCTTCGCCTATGACGTCTCGATCTGCCTCAATGCCTGGTGCTTCGAAAAGGACGGCGCCTTCAACATCACCAAGGGCATGGCGCTGCTGTCAGGTTATCAGAGCGTGCGGCCGTTGAGCGACGCCGAGGTCGAGGCCCTGCCGCTCCTGTCGCGCGGCTCGGCCATGCGCTTCTTCCTGACCCGGCTCTACGACTGGCTGATGACGCCGGCCGGCGCGCTCGTCGTGAAGAAGGACCCGCTCGAATATCTGAAGAAACTGCAATTCCACCGCTCGGTCGCAACATCAGCCGAATACGGTCTCGTGCGTGAAAGCTTAGTTCCATGAAACATGTCGATATCTTCACCGATGGCGCCTGCTCTGGCAATCCGGGGCCGGGCGGCTGGGGCGCGGTGCTGCGCTACGGCGAGGTCGAGAAGGACCTCTGCGGGGGCGAGGCGGATACCACCAACAACCGCATGGAACTGCTCGCCGCCATCACCGCGCTCGATAGCCTGAAAACCCAATGCGATGTCGATCTCTACACCGATTCCAAATACGTCATGGACGGCATCGGCAAATGGATCTTCGGCTGGAAGAAAAACGGCTGGAAGACCGCCGACAGGAAACCGGTGAAAAACGGCGAACTCTGGCAGGCGCTGGACGCCGCCAACCAGCGCCACAAGGTCACCTGGCACTGGGTCAAGGGCCACGCCGGCCACCCCGAAAACGAACGCGCCGATGAACTGGCGCGAAAAGGCATGGAGCCATTCAAGAAGGGGCGGTGAGGTCTGCCTTTCGAACCTCATATATGAGCGTGGCGGGACGTTGTTTACGTAGAAGCGCACTCACCTCCCTGTTGCTAAAACCGGAACTGGTTTAACTTGCCCATTAACACACATGGGGGCGATATGAGTTTTAGAGAGTTCTATGACCGCTGGGGATGGGCAATTACCGTTGTAGCGATGGTAATGATTCTTAGCGTGATGATACTCGGCCGCGACGCTTTTTGTACTCCGGAGGATCAAAATTGCACGCGGGAATGGCTTTCCGCGCTGGGGGGGTGGGCTGCTGTTTTTGTAACTGTCCCTACGGTCCTCTTTGCAGCCAAGCAGCTTAAAGATGCTGACAGTGCGGGCAGGCAACTTGCGCGCCAAACGATTTTTCGCCGCAGAAGCCTCGTTCGTAGGGCGCAACAAAATGCGCGCGTAGTTTTGGAAAGAATCAGGCACGATAAGAAACAATTTAAATCGCCATCGTTTTTGCCAGGAGGAGGTATTTCTGCTCGCGAAGCACAGCTTGTCGCAAAAGCACTTCGTGAACTTCTTGATGAAGGTATTTTTGTTCAGTTCGAGCAAGAAATCGGTGTTGCTAAAATTGGCAATATTTCACTCATTCGCGGCGCTACGGATCATTTCATCGCATCCACTGAGCATTGGAACATTTTGGATTCTAGCAGGATGCAATCTGAACTGGATCAACTGCTTAGGAACGCTCAAGCCTATGCGGCGGAGATGGAGGAAATCGCGAGCGTTTTTCTCGCCGAAGATGACGGCTTGAAAGATTAGATGCAGAGAAGAACAACTGGTTGCTGATATTGACTGTTTTGGTCGGTGCGGGATCCGGACATATCGGAAACCCGCTGTTGCAATCGTATTTCTGGAAGTGGCATTGCTGCCGCTCGCCGTCGATTTACGTGCCTTTTGACGATGGTCGTTGGTTCCCGACCCACCGAGCACTTTACAGCCAAAAACCCGGCCGCAGGGACGACCGGGTTTCGAGGGAGGTCAGTTCGACGTGGTTGCCGGCTCAGTAGCCGTAGCCGTAGTTGATGACGACCTTGGCCTTGTAGTGCTTCTTGTAGCCGTAAGACTTGTAGCCGTGGCTCTTGTAGCCGTACTGCTTGTGGCCATAGCTCTTCTTGTAACCGTAGGACTTGTGGCCGTAGCTCTTGGAATAACCGTAGGACTTGTAGCCGTAGCCGCCAGCCTGGGACGGAGCGGCGAAGGATACGGCGGCAACAGCGGCGACGATGGCGGAGATGATGAACTTTCGCATGGGGATAATCCTTTGATCCGGGTTGCGGATGAGGTCGTCTCATCCAGTGACCCGACATTGCCATTCGATCGACGAGCCCGCTGTTTCGGAGGGAACAGGGCATTTCTGTGATCCATTCAAAACAGTTAGCCATTGCGCTAACTATCCGGTTTTGATACTTAGCCTTATGGAACACTATTCGGATCAGTTGAACGGAATCTTCCAGGCCCTTGCCGATCCGACCCGTCGGGCGGTGCTGCGGCAATTGGGGCGGGGGCCGGCCAGCATCGGCGAACTGGCGCAGCCGTTCGAGATGGCCTTGCCGTCGTTCATGAAGCACATCCACCTTCTTGAGGACAATGGCCTGATCCGCACCCGCAAGCATGGCCGGGTGCGAACCTGCACGCTCGAAAAAGCGCGGCTGGCGGCCGTCGACGACTGGCTGTCGGAGCAGCGGGCGCTCTGGGAAGCGCGGACCGACCGGCTGGAGCAGTTCGTCATCGCCGACCTCGACAAGGACAAAGACAAAGACAAGGATAGAAACAAGGAGACCTCGAAATGACCGACGCTTTCAACCCTGATCTCGACCTCAAGATTTCGCGCATCATCAAGGCGCCGCGCGCCGCCGTCTGGAGCGCCTGGACGACGCCGTCGCAGTTCGAACAATGGTGGATCCCTGCGCCGGCACGCTGCCAGGTCGAGCAGATGGACCTCATTCCAGGCGGTGCCTTCATCACCCGGATGAGCGAGAATGGCGGTGAATTCGGCCCGCATGTCAGCGGCTGTTTCCTCGCCATCGATCCGATGGAGCGCATCGTCTTCACCAATGCGCTCTTGGGCGGCTGGCGGCCCGCCGAAAAGCCCTTCATCACCGCGATCATCACGCTGCGTGATCATGCCGATGGCACCGACTATGCGGCTCATGTCATGCACCGGACCAGCACTGAGCGGGCCAAGCATGACGAAATGGGCTTCTACGACGGCTGGGGTACCGCCATCGGACAACTCGCCGGGCTCGTCGAGCGGCTATCCTGAAGAAGACAGGGCTGCAATCACGCCCGTATCATTTGCACCGGGCCATAGACGAGCCCGGTGCAGGCTCCGGTGAAACGATCAGAGCTGGTCGAGCATTGCGGCGGCGGCCGAAACCGTGGCCTGGCCGGGGCTTTCCTCGATGTTCAGCGTCTTCACCACGCCGTCCTCGACCAGCATGGAATAGCGCTTCGAGCGAACGCCGAGCGTGCCGGCCGACAGGTCGATGTCGAGGCCGAGCGCCTTGGTGAAGGCGGCGTCCCAGTCGGAGAGGAAGTGGATCTTGCCCATGCCGCCGGACGAGGTCGCCCAGGCGCCCATGACGTGCAGGTCGTTGACGGAAACCACCGCGATGTCATCGACGCCGCGGGCAAGGATCGCGTCGCGGTTTTCCAGATAACCCGGCAGGTGGTTCAGCGAGCAGGTCGGCGTGAACGCGCCGGGAACGGCGAAGAGAACGACCTTCTTTCCGGCAAACAGCTGGTCGGTGGAAATTTCCACCGGGCCGTCAGCGGACTTTTCCTTGAAGGTGGCGGACGGCAGCTTGTCTCCGACAGCAATGGTCATGGTGGCTCCTCGATAGGGAATGGCGGGCGGGGGTAGTGCCCTGTTGGGATCAGCGGGTCTTTCGACGTCGATGGGAATATAGATTCCGCTCACTCAAAGGCAAGCGGCGTTTCGATGCTCCGCGCGCCGGCCCGCAGCACAAGCTCCGCCGTCCTGCCTTTCAGATCCCCGCCTTTTGCGGGCGCATGGTACGGGATTTCGGCGGTAAAGCCGCCATCGGCTGCGGCCTTGACGATCGGCTTGCCGAAGGAAAATCCGGCCGGGCCGGAAAGAAAGATCTCAGGCGCCGTTTCCTTGTTCTGCGGCGCAAGGAAGACGATCCGCAGGGTCTTTGCCGCGGTATCCAGCGTGGTCCGCGTCACCTTGAAATCGGCGGCCGGCGCGCCGGGCAGGGCGGCTTTCGCGTCCTCGATGCGGGCCTGCTCCAGCGGGTTTGTTGCCGCGCCGGCCGGCAGTGAAACCGAGAGTTCGGCCTGCACCGGAATGCAGATATCCTTGCAGATGCCGAGAAACACCAAGGCCTTGAGATCGACGGCGCTGCCCGGATGAAGCTGCTGCAACTGCATCGGCAAGGCAACGGACCGGTCGTAGCCGGTATAGCGCACGATGCCGTCATCGAAGGTCTTCGGCGCGGGGAAAAGCAGGCCGGTGAAGATGATGCCGGACAGCGGACTGACGGTAATCTGTGGTGGAATGCCGCTTGCGCCCGGTTCCCGCCAGTAGGTCTTCCAGCCGGGTTTCAGCCGGATGTCGAGGATGGCCGGAATGGTGCCGTCGGCCAGCGGCGGCGTGGCGACAATCCGTACTTCGCCTCCCTCCACCTGCACCCAGTCGCTTGCGTCGGCCTGTGCCTCCCGTGGCATGGCCGCCGGAAGTACCAGACAGAGGACAGTGACCAGCATGCCGGCGGCGCGACGAAAATCGGGGGTGGGGTAGCGGTGTTCCATGATGCGAGAAATAGCCTGTCTGGCCCTGTTCTGCCAGAGCCGCGGGGTCCGCGCGCCATCATATCCGCTTGATGGATCGTGATCGGCGCTGATCACGCAGCTGCGAAAAAATCGGAAAAGATCGGGAGAGACGCTTTTCATTTGGCCATGAATTGGTAGGCTATGCCCATGGTAACCATGGCGACGTTCCAGAAGAAACGTGAGCGCGGATTGCTTGACGGTCAATTCCTGATCGCCATGCCGGGCATGTTCGACAGCAATTTTTCCCGCACGGTGATCTATGTCTGCGCCCATTCCAGCGATGGCGCCATGGGCTTCGTGCTCAACCGCCCGCAACAGCTGACTTTTCCCGACGTGCTGCTGCATCTCCATATCATCGACAAGGACCAGGCCATCCGGCTACCTTCGCCGACGCGGGATTTCCAGATCCAGACCGGCGGTCCGGTCGAGACCGGCCGTGGCTTCGTGCTGCATTCCGACGATTATCTCTCCGAATCCAGCATTCCCGTCAGCGACGATATCTGCCTGACGGCAACGCTCGACATCGTCAGGGCGATTTCGCGTGGCGATGGCCCGGAGAAGGCGATGATGATGCTGGGCTATGCGGGCTGGGGTGCGGGACAGCTCGAAAACGAGATCGCCAACAATGGCTGGCTCAACTGCCCGGCCTCCGAGGACCTGATCTTCGATCGCGGGCTTGGCGACAAGTACGATCGGGCTCTGGCGCTGATGGGCGTCAGCCCCGCCATGCTGTCGATGGATGCGGGGCACGCCTGACTGATCAGGCGTAATGCCGCGATCGGCAGACGATCGGCAAATTCATTTCTCCTTGCGGAACCTTTTCAGCCCGTGTCCGTTCTCAGTTGGCAAGGACGCGACGATCAAGATTGCGTCCTCAACCTCTCAAGGAGTTTGAACATGGGTAGCACATCGGACAAGATTTCGGGCGCCGCAAACCAGGTTGCCGGCAAGGCCAAGCAGGCTGCAGGCGAAGCGACCGGCAACAACAAGCTGCGCGCCGAAGGCAAGGGCCAGGAAGTCAAGGGCAAGGTCCAGTCCGCCACCGGCAAGGCCAAGGATGCCGTCAAGGGCGCCGTCGACCGTATGTAATTTTAGCGATTGCCCCGTTGTGCCGATGCACTTCGGGGCTGCGCAGTGCGCAGCGCTTCGGCTCCGACGGGTTCAACGGGGTAGAAGTTCGCGCCGATGCCCGCTGTGTGCTTATGCACCGGCGGGCATTTTTCTGTTAAGACGAGACCTCAAATTTTCCTCCCATCGGCTTTCACAAACGGCGGCATTCATGAAACTCTACCAATGCGAAAATTGCGGCCAGCCCGTGCATTTCGACAATCGCGTCTGCATCAGCTGCGGTTCGCAGCTCGGCTTTTTGCCGGAAACGGCGGCTGTTCACGCGCTTGTGCCGGCCGGCGACCTGCAATGGCAGACCTCTTCCTGGTCACTCGGGACGCTGCGCTTCTGCGCCAATGCGTCGGAAGACATCTGCAACTGGCTGATCACCGAAGCAGACAGCAACACCTATTGCCAGGCCTGCCGCTACAACCGCATCGTGCCCGTGACCAACAATCCGGAGGGCCTGTCGCGCTGGCAGAACATCGGCCGGGCGCAGCGCTACCTTTTCTATTCGCTGATCCGCTGGAACCTCCCGCGCCCAGGCCGTGACGTCGATCCGCAGGGCGGTCTCGTGTTCGATTTTCTCGCCGATGAAGTGACGTCGGACGGCTCCGTCGTGCCCGCCATGACGGGACACGAGGACGGCCTGATCAGCCTGCGCGCTGCGGAAGCCAACGATGCCACCCGCGAAAGTGTGCGCGTTTCAATGGGCGAACCCTACCGCACGCTGCTTGGCCATTTCCGCCACGAGACGGGCCACTTCTATTTCGACCAGCTCTGCCGCGACGAGGCGACGCTGTCCGAAGCGCGCTCCTATTTCGGCGACGAGCGGGAAGACTACGAGGCGGCGCTGAAGCGCAATTACGAAGAGGGGCCACCGGCCGACTGGCAGAGCCGGTTCATTTCGACCTATGCCAGCTGCCATCCGTCCGAAGATTTCGCCGAGTGCTGGGCGCATTATTTCCATATCGTCGATGTGCTTGAAACAGCGCGCGCCTTCGGCCTGTCAACTGACCCGTGGCGCCACAGCGCCATGGCGGCAGCGGTCGATTTCGATCCCTACCGCGTCTGGGATGCACAGGTCCTTGCCGATGCCTGGATCCCGCTCAGCGTTGCCTTGAACAGCATCCAGCGCAGCATGGGCCAGCCCGACAGCTACCCCTTCATCCTGTCGCCGCCCGTGGTGCAGAAACTTGGTTTCATCAACCGGCTGATCCGACGCGCCGGCGGCAATTGACACGTGATGAACACCCCCGATTGATCCCCGCCACCGGACTGGCTAAAGCTAGCCGGTGGCGGTCGTTTGATGGGTGAGGCGTGAAATCAGCAAAATTCCTGTTCCGGGCTTTCGCCTGCCTTGCCCCTATGGCGTTGCTGGCAGGTCTGGTCGCTCCGGCCAAAGCAGATTGGCAGCGGACCGAGGTGGTGAAAACCTATGCTGTGCGCGGAAGCTCCGGTGCAGAACTCTACCAGTCGATCGGCGAGAATGGCCCGAAGATCGGTGGTCTCGCCCGCGTCATCGCCTATACGAATTTCAAGCTGACATGGACGCGAAAGTACGAGCGCCAGGGCGACGCCTGCGTGCTCGTCTCGGCACGCCCGAAGCTGATCGTCACCTACCACCTGCCGCAGGTTGCGGGTACTTTGCCACAGGCCGTCGAGGGCCGCTGGGAGACCTTCATTTCAGGCGTGCGCGCCCATGAGCGGGTGCATGGCGATATCATCGAGGACATGGTGCGTCAGATCGAGGCTGCGACGGTGGGGCTGGCCGTTCCCGGCGACCCGAAATGCCGAGCGATCAAGACCGAGATGACCAAACGTCTTGGCGCTCTCTCCATGGCCCAGCGACAAAAAAGCCGCGACTTCGACCAGGTCGAACTCAGCAACGGCGGCAATGTCAACCGGCTGGTGCTGGACCTTGTGAATGGGCAGTAAGGGGGCAGTAGGCAGTAGGAATTAGCCAATAGGAAAAAGTATATGGGCTGTAGACAATAGAGGGTTAGAGAAGCATTTTCCTACTGCCTACTGCCTACTGCCTACTGCCTACTGCCTACTGCCTACTGCCTACTATGCCCTTTTCATCAACGGAAACCGTTCCTTCAACAGGCGCTGGATCGATTCCGAGCCGATGGGTGGGCCGAACAGGAAGCTCTGACCGAAATCGCAGCCCATCTGGGCAAGCTGGATGGCGTCTTCTTCCGATTCGATGCCTTCCGCTACCACCTGCATTTCGAGGTCGCGGGCCATGGTGATGACGGAGCGCAGCAGGATCGAGCGCTTGTCGCTCGGGTCCTTCACCAGGGCCTTGTCGATCTTGATCGTATCGAATGGGAAGCGGGTCAGGTAGGCGAGCGACGAGTAGCCCGTTCCGAAATCGTCCAGCGCCAGCTTCAGCCCGGCCGCCTTCAGCTTTTCCAGCACCAGACGGGCCTGCTCCGGGTTTTCCATGACGACGGATTCGGTGATCTCGATCCTGATCTTCTGCGGATCGCAGCGGCTCTTGTTCAGCACCGCGCGGATATCGTCGTAGAGATCGTTGTTGAGCAGTTGCGCGCTCGAAAGGTTGACCGAAACGAAGATCGGCAATTCGCCGGTCTGGATTTGCCATTCCGTCAGGTCGCTGGTCGCCTTTTCGAAGGCGAACATTCCAAGCTGGTTGATCAGGTCCGAGCTTTCGGCGATCGGAATGAATTCGGTCGGCGAAATATTGCCGCGCTTGGGGTGATCCCAGCGCATGAGTGCTTCGAAGCCGGCGATCTCGGCATCGTTCAGCCGCACGATCGGCTGATAGACAAGGGAGAGCTCCTTGCGCTCGATGGCGCGGCGCAGATCGCTTTCCAGCTGCAGGCGGTCCGTGCCCGAGGCGCGGAATGCGGGGCGGAACGGCTCGACCCGGTTGCCGCCAGCCTTCTTGGCGCGGAACATGGCCAGTTCGGCATCGCCGAGCAGGCCGATGGCATTTTCCTGCTGATCGACCCAGGAAACGAGGCCGATCGACGCTGTCAGGTTGATTTCCTTATTGCCGAAATTGAGCGGGACCATGATCGCCTTCGAGACGGCATCGGCAAAATCGGCGACCTTGGCCGGGTCGCGCTCGGACATCAGCACCAGCCCGAAATGGTCGCCGCCAAGGCGTGCAAGCGTGTCCTGCGGCTTCATCAGGCGGCGCAGGCGGCGTGTCAGCGCGATCAGGATATTGTCACCGGCAGCGATGCCGAATTTCTCGTTCACCTGCCTGTAGCGGTCGATGTCGATGGCGATGACGGTCGGGCGCACGGAGTTCGAGCCGGGCGCCAGCGACAGGATTGATTGCAGCCGGTCGAGGAAAATCTGGCGGTTCGGCAGGCCCGTCAGATTGTCGTTCAACGCGTCGTGCAGCAGCCTGTCGATGGAATTCTTCTGCTCGGTGATATCGACGATCGTACCGACGCAGCGGATGATTTCGCCGTTGGATCCAAGCACCGGCCGGGCCCGGATCGCCAACCAGTGATAGTGCCCGTCTTCGGCGCGAACCCGGAATTCATGATTGAGCCGGCCGCGGCGATGTTCGAGCAGAATGTCGAGCGTGGCGCGGAACCGGTCGCGATCATCAGGATGCAGGCGTGGCAGCCAGTTGCGTGCGGCGCCGTGCATGGTGCCGGGCGAAAGGCCGAGTTGCGCCGAAATGTCAGGGATGGTCACCACCCGGTCGCGCGCCACGTCCCAGTCCCAAACCGTATCGCCGGAACCGGTCAACGCCAGCGACTGGCGCTCGAGGTCGGAGAACAGGCCCTGGCTATAGGCGCCGCCGGAAAAGGCGTGCTGCATCACCGTGAAGCCGATCAAAAGGACGATAAGCACCAGGCCGCCGCCCAGCGCCGGCTGGACGATGTCGTTGGCGAGCTGCCCGGTGACGGTCAGCCAGGCGCCGAACAGCCAGACGAGAATGAGCAGCCAGGCCGGCACCAGCAGGATGGCACGGTCGTAGCGGTTGAAGCCGAGATAGGCGATGAGCACGATGCCGGCGGTGCCGGTCAGCGCAAAGGAGAGGCGCGCAATGCCGGCAGCGATCGCCGGGTCGTAGATGGCGACGCCGAACAAAAGGCCGAGGCCGAGGATCCAGGCGAGCGTCGCATAGGACAGGTGCTGGTGCCAGCGGTTCAGATTGAGATAGGTGAACAGGAAGATGACGAGGCCGGCCGCGAGGAACACCTCGGTTCCTGCGCGCCATATGCGCTCATCGCCGGCGGTGATCGCGATCAGCTTCGACAGGAAACCGAAATCGACGCAGATATAGGCCAGCACCGCCCAGGCGAGTGCTGCCGTCGCCGGCAGCATCGAGGTGCCCTTGACGACGAAGAGAATGGTCAGGAACACCGCGAGCAGGCCGGCAATGCCAAGCACGATGCCACGATAGAGCGTGAAGGCGTTGACCGTATCCTTGTAGGCGTCCGGTTCCCAGAGATAGATCTGCGGCAGTTCGGGCGTGGCAAGCTCGGCGACGAAAGTGATGACGGAGCCGGGGTTGAGCGTGATGCGGAAGACGTCGGCCTCCTCGCTGGGCTGCCGGTCGAGCGCAAAACCTTCGGACGGCGTGATCGACAGGATGCGCTGCGAGCCGAGGTCGGGCCAGAACAGTTTGGAATTCACCAGGCGGAAATGCGGGGCGACGATGACGCGCTCGAGCTGTTCTTCCGAGACATTGGCGAGCGCAAAGACGGCCCAGTCGCCCTGGTGGTTCTCTGCGCTGGAGCGCACCTCGATGCGCCGCACGATTCCGTCGGTGCCCGGCGCTGTCGAAACCTGGAAGGCCTCGCCGCGGCCGGTATAGATCTCGGTGGTCGCGGTCAGGTCGAGGGCCGTGTCCTCGCGTGAAATCTTGACCGGTTCGGTCGCACGCGCCTGACCGGCGCCGAGAAACAACAGAGCAACCGTCAGGGCGAGCAACAAGGCGACGATGCCTGTGGCTGACGAGTGAAACGACCCGCGGGTGAAAGACATCAGATACTCGAATTCCTGTTTGGCGCGATGTCCTTGGAAAGCAGAGAGAACATCAGGTGATCGCGCCATTGCCCGTTGATTTTAAGGTATTCCCGTAGGTAGCCTTCACGCTGAAAGCCGGCCTTTTCAAGGAGCCTTATGCTTCTTTGGTTCTCGGGAATACAGGCTGCTTCGATACGGTGCAACTGAAGGCTTGAAAAGATATAGGGGATGGCCAGTTGCACGCCCTGCGCCATGTGCCCGTGGCCGGCAAAACGCTCACCCATCCAGTAGCCGATCATGCAGCATTGCGCAGAGCCGCGGCGGATGTAGCCGATGGTGATGCCGCCCAAAAGGGTTGAATCGGCGCGCGAAAACAGAAACAGCGGAACGGCCTGGCCCGACGCGAATTCCTGCTCGTTGCGCATGACGCGGGCGCGAAAGGCGCTTTCGCTCATCTCGCCGCTCTGCCAGGTCGGCTCCCAGGGTTCGAGGAAGGCGCGGCTTTCACTGCGCAGCGCGAACCATTGCCGATAGTCGGAGGTGCGGGGCAGGCGCAGCTGATGCGTTGCGCTGGCAATTTCCATCGGGTCGGGCTGCCGCGACAGGAACCGAAACACCGACCTTGCCATGGGAGCCTCCGAACCGCGGAATTGACGGATATGCGGGTGACGGCCAGCGGGTTGCCCCGCAGGCCGGGATCTTCGATGCAGGCGCCGGCTCAGCCGTTGGCTGCGCGCGGTTGCGTGGACTTGCTGGAAAGCGACGAAAGAATATCGTGCATCGGGGCCAGTTTATCGACCGGGCCGATGGCCGAAAGCGTCGGCACGGTGTCGAAGAACAGGCGTCCGGCAAGATCAGTCAGGCGTTCGACGGTGATGCCGGAGAGCCGCTCCATCAGTTCCTCGTTGGGAATGGGGCGACCGTACAGCATCATCTGCCGGGCGATCTGTCCGGCGCGCGCCGCCGGGCTTTCCTGGCCCATCAAAAGCTGTGCGCGGATCTGTGCACGGGCACGATCGATTTCCTGTTGCTCGATGTTCATCGAGGATTTGCGCAGCTCGTCGATGATGACAGGCATCAGCTCCGGCAGGTTCTCGCCGCCGGTCGCGGCATGCACGCCGAAAATCCCGGTGTCGGAAAAGCCCCAGTGGAACGCATAGACGGAGTAGCACAGCCCGCGATGTTCGCGCACTTCCTGAAACAGCCGGGACGACATGCCGCCGCCAAGGATATTGGCGAGGATCTGCGAACAGTAGAAATCGCGGGCGTGATAGGCCTTGCCCTCGAAGCCGAGGAGGACCTGTGCATCCATCAGGTCGCGGTCCTCGCGCACGTCGCCGCCCGTGTAATGCGCAGTCTCCGAAACCGGCGGTGCCACCGGCGTCTGCGGCAGGCTGGAAAACCTGTCTTCGACCTGTCGCACGAAGCTGTCATGATCCATCGCACCGGCGCCGACGACGAACATACGGTCGGTGGTATAGTTGCGGCCGAGATAGCCGCGGATCTGGTCGGGCGTGAAGGAAAGCACGGTTTCCGGCGTGCCGAGGATGGGACGGCCGATCGTCTGGTTTGCAAAGGCGGTTTCGGCAAACCGGTCGAAGACGACATCATCAGGCGTGTCGTTCGCGGCGCCGATTTCCTGCAGGATGACGTGTTTCTCGCGCTGCAGCTCTTCCTCGTCGAAGGAGGATTCCGTCAGGATGTCGGCGAGGATATCGACTGCGAGCGGAACGTCGCCTTCCAGGATACGCGCATAGTAGGATGTCGTTTCCGTCGATGTCGCGGCATTGACCTCGCCGCCGACATTCTCGATCTGCTCGGCGATCTGGCGGGCGCTGCGTCGTGCCGTGCCCTTGAATGCCATGTGCTCCAGAAGGTGGGCGATACCGTGCTCGTCGGCCGTTTCGTTGCGGGAACCGGACTTGATCCATACGCCGAGAGCGACACTCTCGAGATGCGGCATCGTCTCGGTGACCACCGTCAACCCCGACGCGAGCCGGGTGCATTCAACTTTCATCATCCGTCTTTCTGCGGTTCTATTTCCGGATGCGCGCATGCTCGCTGACAAAGGTTTCAACGGCTTTAAGCTCGGGTTCCAGAATGTCGAACCGCTCCTCCCTATCCATCAGATCAGCAAGCCACGTTGGAAGCGCCGGGTCAATACCACTGGCTGATTTTACCGCAGCCGGGAATTTGGCCGGATGCGCGGTGGCAAGCGTCACCATCGGGGACGTGGCTTTCTCGTTTTTCGCGGCAACGAACACGCCGATCGCCGTATGCGGGTCGAGCAGATAGCCGGTCTCGTCGAGTGTCTTGCGGATCGTGGCGGCGACGTCCTTCTCCGACGCGCAGCCGGCGCGGAACTCCTTGCGGATCGCCTTCAGTGCGGTTTCGCCTAGTTCGAATGCACCCGATTGCTTCAGGCTTTCCATCGCAGCGCGCACCTTGGAAGCATCGCGGCCATTGGCTTCGAACAGCAGGCGCTCGAAATTCGACGAGATCTGGATGTCCATCGATGGCGATGTCGTCGCCTTGACGCCGCGCATTTCGTAGCGCCCGGTCTTCAGCGCGCGCGCCAGAATGTCGTTTTCATTGGTGGCGACGACGAGGCGGTCGATCGGCAGGCCCATCTTCTTCGCCACGTAACCGGCAAAGATATCGCCGAAATTGCCGGTCGGCACGGTAAACGAGACCTTTCGGTCCGGCGCGCCGAGCGCCACCGCCGTGGTGAAATAATAGACGATCTGAGCCATGATCCGGGCCCAGTTGATCGAGTTGACGCCGGAAAGCGCCACGCTGTCGCGGAAGGCTACGTCGTTGAACATCGCCTTGACGAGGTTCTGGCAGTCGTCGAAATTGCCGTTGAGCGCCACCGCATGCACGTTGGACGCCTTCGACGTGGTCATCTGGTGCTGCTGGACGGGCGAGACCTTGCCATGCGGGAAGAGGATGAAGATGTCGGTGCGGTCGCGCCCGGCAAAGGCGTCGATCGCAGCGCCGCCCGTGTCGCCGGAGGTGGCGCCGACGATGGTTGCCCGCTCGCCGCGCTCTGTCAGCACATGATCCATGAGGCGCGCCAGAAGCTGCATGGCGACGTCCTTGAAGGCCAGCGTCGAGCCGTGGAACAGTTCCATGATGAAGGTGTTCGGGCCGGTCTGCACCAGTGGCGCGATTGCCGGATGACGGAAGGTCGCATAGGCCTCGTCGATCATCGCACGGAATGTATCGGCCGGGATCTCGTCGCCGACGAAGGGCGTCAGAACCGTGAATGCGATGTCCTGATAGGATTTGCCGCGCAAGGCACGGATTTCCTTCTTCGACAGGGTCGGCCATGTCTCCGGCACATAAAGCCCGCCATCGCGGCCAAGACCGGCCAGAAGAGCATCGCAGAAGCCGAGAGAAGGGGCCTGGCCCCGCGTCGAGACATACTTCACTTTAAGCATCCTTCGTCATGCGTTCGTTGCCGCCTTGGCGACCCGTGATGTCGGCCGGACCATAGTCCAGCCGGTCTGCAAACATGGTTCTTTTTGCGTCAGTCCTTGGCAAAGCCCGGGAATTTTCCTGTTCAACGCCCGGCGCAGGTCCGGCAGAGGCCCGCCGTCATGCGTATCGGGACTGCTGAAATTTTGACCGCTGCCGCACAGACTCCAATCGATTTTTCAATGCGCCGCTGCTATAGACCATCGCCAAGGGTCTTGAAAGACAAAAGGCACCGGCACATCGGGCGGAAAAAAGTCGCAGTTTGCGGCTGAGGGTTAGCCAGATGCAGTCAAGGGCGAAAGCAGAGGGTCACGTCACGTGTTTGGTAAAGTTTCCAGCCGTCTTCTCGGAATTTCACTTCTTGCGCTCGTCGCGGGCTGCAACAAAACGGATACGGGCGGCGCAATCGATGCCGGGGGAAGCGCGGTGGCGCCAACACCGGCGGTGATCCAGGGAACGTGCCCGCAGGTCTTCCTGCGCGACGGCACATCCACCTACCGCACCTATGCGAAGGGCGCCAAGGATGATCCGACGCAGATCATCTACCAGGCCTCGCTTGCCGATACGACGCGCCAGTGCGTGCAGAGCGAAACGGCGTTGACCGTCAACATCGTCGTGCAGGGCCGCGTCATCTCCGGTCCGGCCGGTGGCTCGGGCACGGTCAACCTGCCGATCCGCGTTGCTGCCAGCGATGGCGAAAAGACGCTTTATTCGGAACTGACGCAGTTTCCGGTCGAGATTCCTGCCGAGGGCACGGCGCAGTTCGTGTTCACCAAAAGTGCGGTTCTGCCAGGCGGCGCCGGCGATTTCGCCAAGCTCTATGTCGGCTTCGACGAAGGCCCGCCGTCGAAGAAGAAGTAAATCGGGAGAGCGGCAGCATGTCCCTCGCGGTCGTCCGAACCACGCTGGGCGACCCAAGCCACACTCCGTCATCCAAGCCACACATCGTCATCCTCGGGCCTGACCCGAGGATCTGCGGTCAGCACATCAGGCGCGGAGTGCGTGGCTGAGGGTGATAGATCCTCGGGTCAAGCCCGAGGATGACGGAGCGGGTGGTAGCGCCCGCTGCCCCAGCCGAACCTATGTGATCAGTTCTTCCGACCATTCGGAAAGCGCGGCGATGACGCCGGGAAGCGCGCTCATGCGGGAAATCACGGTTTCGGCGCCGGCTTCCGTCAGCTTGTCGGCATGTGACGGATAGCTGTGGGCACCGCCGGTAAAGCCGACGACGCGCATGCCGGCTGCGCGTGCGGCATGGACGCCATGCACCGAATCCTCGATCACCAGAACTCGCGACGGGCTGATGCCGAACTGCTTTGCGCCATGCAGGAAGATGTCCGGCTTCGGCTTGACGCGGTCGGGCCCGAGATCGCGGGCCGAATAGATATGCGCGCCGAAATGGGCCTTGATGCCGACCTTGCCGAGCATCATCGACAGCCGTTCCGACGTGGAGTTCGAGCAGATGCCGTGCGGCAGCTTGATCTGTGAAAGCATCGGCTGCACGCCGTCGATGATCTTGAGGTCGTTCTCCAGGCGCTGGTCGAGAAGAGCGTCGACCTTGGTCAGAAGCGAGGCCGAGAGCGGGATGTCGGCTTCCTTTTCGATGGCCAGCAGCGTGTGATGCCAGGTCAGGCCGGCAAAGCGCTCGCCCATCTCTTCGGTGCTGATCGGATAACCGGCGTCCGTCAACAGTTCCGCCTCGACTTCCGCGGCGATGATTTCGGAATCGACCAGAACGCCGTCGCAGTCGAAGAGAATGAGGTCGATGCTGGTCATGCCTGTGGATTCCTTTGGGAAGATCGCTTTTCGAGGATGGCCGCGACTTACACGATGATGGCCGAAACCTCAACCGCCAACACCGGGTGGCTGCCATGCGCTGCGGTTCGATGTGCTCTCGACTCAAGCGCCGTATCCCGGCAAAAGAAGAAAGGCATTGTCGTTGCGTGCCATGCGGCCAACGGCTTCAAGAGGAAAATCCGATCGTGACCGTCCGCCTGCGCGCTCATCATCTGCTCTGCATGCTGACCTTCATAGGCAAGGGCTATACGCCCGACTTCACACAGAACTATCGGCGCATCGCGTCACTGCTTTCGGCCGGGGAGCCGATCGAACTGGTCACCGGGCCAGACGACATCTGCGCGCCGCTGGCGGGCCTTGCCGATACGCACTGTCTGCAGGACAGCGTGACCGAGCGCGACGAGAAGGCGGCGCTGGCGGTTTCGCAGCTGTTGAACAGGGTGATTGTCGAAGGCAGCGTCATCACGCCCGATGCCGATCTCCTCGATCGGATGCGACAGGCCTTTCGCACCGGCGACATCCGCGCCGGCTGCGCGCGCTGCGAATGGTCGCCGCTCTGTACCGATATCGCGGACAAGGGTTTCCCGGATGTTCTGGTCGGTTCAGCCGGGCTTACCGAACAGGGCTGAAAAGGCCTTTTCGCCGCTGACCGAGAAATGCACGGCGCGACTGTCCGGTTCTCGTCTTGCCCAGCCCTTTTCGAGAAACATCGACAGAAGCGCCTCGCCGAGCGAACCGGCGAGATGCGAGCGCCGCTCGCTCCAGTCGAGGCAGGTGCGGCAGACGGGCCGGCGCTGTTTTGTCAAGGCTAAGAGATCGATGCCGAGCGCGGTCATCTTCTCGTTGCCAGCAACGGTCAGCGCCAGATCGTCGCCAACGCCTGCAATCACTTCCTCGGCCACCAGGCTGTCGAGCATGCGTACGCCGTAGTCGCCGGCCAGATGATTGTAGCAGACCCGCGCCTTGCGCAGCGCCGGGTCCTTGGGGCCGGTGCGGTGGCGGGTAAAGCCGCGGCTGGCGGCAAAGCCCATCAGGCTTTCGAGCAAAAGGCCAACCTCGTCGTCCGAAAGCGTAAAATAGCGATGCCGGCCCTGCTTGCGCTGGCCGATCAGCCCGCCGGCTTCCAGTTTCGACAGATGCGAGCTTGCGGTCTGCAGGGTGATACCCGCCGTTCCGGCAAGCTCTGTTGCCGTCAGCGCCTTGCCGCTCATCAGCGCCGTCAGCATGTTGGCGCGGGCGGGATCGCCGATGAGCGCGCCGATCTGGGCTATGTCCGGTCCTTCTTTCATACTTCGATGCTAACCGAAGCATGAAGAGCATTCAAGATGGCAAAAGGCATCATCGAAACAAGGGAGACGACGATGATTACCTGCTTCATCCGCTATGAGATCGATCCATTCGCGCAGGACGACTTTACAACCTACGCCCGCAACTGGGGCCAGGCGATCCCGCGCAACGGTGCCGATCTCATCGGTTATTTTGCGCCGCACGAGGGCTCGTCGACCACGGCCTATGGCGTCTACACCATCGAAAGCCTCGCCGCCTACGAGGCCTATCGCGCCAGCCTGAAGGCTGATCCGCTCGGGGAAGAAAACTACCGGTTTGCCCGCGAAAAGCGCTTTATCCTCAAGGAAGACCGGCTTTTCCTGAAGAATGTCTCAGCCCCGCATGCAAAAAAGGTGTCGCTGTGATTGCCGTCATCTTCGAAGTTACGCCCGTCTATGGCCGGCGCAACACCTATCTCGATCTGGCCGCGCAATTGCACATGCGGCTCGACAGGACGGCTTCCTGTCGATCGAACGGTTCGAGAGCCTGCGGTTTCCGGGCAAGATCCTCTCCCTGTCGTTCTGGCGCGACGAGGCGGCGATCGCAACATGGCGCAACGGACCGGAGCACCGCGCCGCCCAGGCGGCTGGCCGCGACGGCACCTTTGCCGACTACCGCCTGCGCATCGCCGGCGTCATCCGCGACTACGGCATGACGGAACGGGATGAGGCGCCTGCGGACAGCCTTGCGTTTCACCAGGCGAGGGAAGGGAACGCCGGTTGATTTTGGTGTGCCGGGCGAAACGGCCCGGCAGTCCTCTTACTGCACCGTCACTTCCGTCCGCTCGGCCGCTTTCACCGTCGCGGGCGCTTCCTTGGGTGCTACGTCTCCGGTGTAGCTGGCGCGCACGATATAGTCACCCGGCGGCAGGGTTTCCGTGTATTCCACGGCATAGGTGGTGACGAGGACATCCTGGTTCCCCTGGATGTCCTTTTTCGCTGCGATAATCTCGAGCTTTTCCGCACCGGGCGCAGTGATGGCGAGAACGCCGGCGTTGAGGTTGACGGTCACGTCCTTGCGCTCGCCGGCCTTGATCGAGAACGGTGTCTCGGCCTGCACCTCGCCGAGCCGGGCGACCAGGATGAAATCGCCGATCGGCGTATCCAGCTTCGTTCCCGTGCCATAGGTGCTGCCGTAGCGCTTGCGTTCGCCGTTGATGTCCTTGCTCGCCGAAACGATCTCGAAGAAGATCGCAGAGGAATCCACGGCCAGCCCGCCATCGGAATAGACAGCCTTGTTGTCGACGACGCCGGAGCCGATGACGAGGTCATGCTCGACCGTCTCGCCGGCCTTGACGCTGACCGTGTCCTCGACGATCGCCGGACCGATCGTGCCCTTCAGCCGAACGCTGCCGGCTGTGGCATAGAATTTCGCGGTGCCGTAATAGGTCGTCGAATAATCTCCGAAGCCGATCTCAACGGCTGCGTTCGCGTCGGCTTCGGCATCCTGCGGCGTCCGTTTGGGCGTTATGATCACGTAACCTGCATCGAAATTGACGAGAGGCTTGGCGACCTCGCCATCCTTGATCTCGAAAGGCAACTTGCGTTCGATCGTGTTGTTCAGGATCACTTCGGCGATGTATTTGCCGGCAGGATAGGTTGCCGAATAGGTCCCCTTGTATTCGAGCGCGATGTGATCGCCCTCCGGCTGGCCGTCCGCTCCGGCCTTGAAGATTTTCCATTGCACATCGTTGATCTCGCCGAGCGAAGGACCGCCCTCCGACAGCGTGCTGTCGAGTATGACGTTGTATTCGAGCTGAACCGGCTCTGGCTCGACGACCTCGACCGGCTCCACCGGTTCCGTCTTCGGCTTGACGACCGGCGGGGCGGCGACGGTTGCGGCAAGCGCTGCGACCAACTGGCCGGCATCCGAAGCCTGGAAATATTTGCCGCCGGTGCCTTCCGCAAGGCAGGCGACCTGCTTGCCTTCGTCCGCAGTCAGCCCGAAGCCGACGACATGGGCGGTAAAGTCGACGCCCTTGCTTTCCAGTTCCCTGGCCAGCGCGCACGGATCGGCCTCGCAGGTCTCCAGCCCATCGGTCACCAGCACGACGGTGGCCTTCTCCTCGGTATATTTCAGCGCTTCCGCAGCCTCGCGCACCGCTTGCGTCAGCGGCGTCTTGCCCTTGGGCGTGATCGTGTTGACGAAATCGGCGATCTCTCTTTCGCTGCCTGCCGCCGGCGGCACCACAAGCTCGATATCGGAGCAGGAGCCTTTGTCGCGATGGCCGTAGACCATCAGCCCGAGTTCGGTTTCCTTGGGCACCGATTGCAGCACTTGGCCAAGCGTCTCGCGGGCGATCTCGATCTTCGAGCGACCGTCGATCTGCCCCCACATCGAGCCGGACGCGTCGAGCACGACGATGGTGCGCTCCGCAGCCAGGGCGGTGGTCGGAAGAAGGATGGCAAGGCAAAGGGCAACAAGGCTTGATAGACGCACGATAGTCTCCCGATCAAAGCGCAGCGACAGACAGTTTTGCACGCGCCGGCGGGCGCGGCAATTGCCACGGCAAACACAGTTGGGTTAACGGCGCGCATGTCGCTTCTATTCGCGTCAATCCGTGCGGATGCGAGAATATTTCGATTATTCGGCAATGCTTTCAGTCTTTGGTAACCAAGTTCGGTAACCATAAGCGCTGAAATCAGTTCCGAGTAAGCGTGATTGCGAGTTGCCCATGTCATCAGTTGTTTCAAAGGCCGAAATCTCCCGCGCCGCCCGTCCGTCCGGCTGGCTCAACACCATCCTCAAGGGCGATTGCGTCGCAGCCCTCGAAGCCCTTCCCGATAATTCCGTCGATGTCGTCTTTGCCGATCCGCCCTACAACTTGCAGCTCGGTGGCGCGCTGACCCGTCCGGACCAGTCGCTGGTCGATGCGGTCGATGACGAATGGGACCAGTTCGCCTCCTTCGAAGTCTATGACGCCTTCACCCGTGCCTGGCTTTTGGCCGTGCGCCGCGTTCTGAAGCCGACCGGCACGCTCTGGGTCATCGGCTCCTATCACAACATCTTCCGCGTCGGCGCGACGCTGCAGGACCTGAATTTCTGGATCCTCAACGACATCATCTGGCGCAAGACCAATCCGATGCCCAACTTCAAGGGCCGCCGGTTCCAGAATGCCCATGAGACGCTGATCTGGGCTTCGCCAAGCGCCAAGGGCAAGGGCTACACGTTCAACTATGATGCGCTGAAGGCATCCAATGACGACGTGCAGATGCGCTCCGACTGGCTGTTCCCGATCTGCTCGGGCGGCGAGCGCCTGAAGGGCGAGGACGGCAAGAAGGTGCATCCGACGCAGAAGCCGGAAGCGCTGCTTGCCCGCATCATGATGGCCTCAAGCAAGCCCGGTGACGTGATCCTCGATCCGTTCTTCGGCTCGGGCACGACCGGCGCTGTCGCCAAGCGTCTCGGCCGCAATTTCGTCGGGGTCGAGCGCGAACAGGTCTATATCGATGCCGCCAATGAGCGCATCGCTGCGGTTGAACCCTTGGGCAAGGCAACGCTTTCGGTGCTCAGCGGCAAGAAGGCCGAGCCCCGCGTGGCCTTCAACACGCTGGTCGAAAGCGGCATGATCAAGCCCGGTACGGTCTTGACCGATGCCCGTCGCAAGTACAGCGCCATCGTCCGTGCCGACGGCACGGTCGCCAGCGGCGGCGAGGCCGGTTCGATCCATCGTCTGGGCGCCAAGGTCCAGGGGCTGGATGCCTGCAATGGCTGGACGTTCTGGCACTATGACGACGGAAAGGCGCTGCGCCCGATCGACGACCTTCGCGCCGTCATCCGCAGCAACATGGCCAGGCTCAACTGAGGCAGTGTCCTCCCTCGTTCAATCCAATTTTCGACCCGCGCGAACACCACGCGCGGGTCGTTTTCGTTGTTTCTGGCCAAAAACAACAACTATTCGTGGTTGATAAATTAGTCTTCAAAAATGCTGCAGATGCGCGATGGTTGAAGCATGCTCTTGCGATTCGCTTGATGTTCCCGCGTAGGCCGGATTTTCGTTCAGAGCCGAAGCACAACCGCTAAATGATTTAGCAAAAGGGGACAGCGCCATGAACAAGCGCGACGACATCAACACCTGGGCCATCTATAGGGCGCAGGAAATTCTTGGCCGCGAGGGCATGGACCTCGCTAAATCCGCCCGCAGTTTCGATCACAAAGCGATCCGCGAAAACGGCATGCTGCTGGCAAGAGCCATCGCTGCATCGCTCATCGAGGCATCTGCTGTGACGTCGAAATAATCAAGGCTTCCTCTGGTAAGACATGGAGGCAAGGGGCTTTCGCAAGCGCTGCCTTGTCGTGTTGTTTTGCAGATCGCCCGCTCCAGCCATTGCCATTCCCGGTTTTTCGGCCTGGGAATCCTGGCGTTTCGACTTCGGCAAAAGGCCGAGGCGACGCACTGCCATCTTCGTCCTCGACGGCATGTTCATGGCCCGTTACGCCACATCCCGGTCGCATCATCTCGTCTCGCAGATTTGTTGCGAGGACCGGAGTTCCGGGCCGCGAAATCGCTGACGGCCCGCGGGTCTTTTAGACCCTCTTAACCATCTTCCCCCTAATATCATCATGGGTCAGGCAGTCGTGATCAACCACGCCAGAGCTGCTTCGACCGTCTGTCGGCCAGGAATAATCCTTGTCCGGTTTTCGTACCTTCAGTCCCGGACAAGGACGTGAGCGCCCGGGGTTCGCAAGAGCCCCGGGCGTGTAGCTTTCGGCGATTGCCAATGGGCAGGATGATGCGGAAACCCGCCTGCCAGTTCCAGCCTGCCAGACTTAGCCTGCCATTCTCACGGGCGGTGTTGTTCCCGCTCCATTTTGCCGGGATGCCGGCAGCCGGGCGCTGTCATACTGCCTTGGCGAGCACCCCATCACGCGCTTGAATGCCGTGCTGAAGGCAGCTTCGGATTCATAGCCGAGCGAAGGGGCAATCACCGAGATCGGATCCCTGGAGTTCTCCAGCCGGTCGGCTGCCAAAAGCATGCGCCAATGGGCGAGATAGTCCATCGGCGAGGTGCCAACCGTCTCCTTGAACCGCAGCGCAAAGGTCGATCGCGACATGCCGGCGCGCATCGCCAGTTCCTGCAGCGTCCAGCGATGCGCCGGGTTGTCATGCAGCGCATTCATCGCCTTGTTCAACTGCCCGTCGGCCAGCGCGAACAGCCACCCGACGCGGGCTTGCGCGCCCTCGGCGAGATGCAGCCTCAGCGCCTGAACCAGGATCATGTGGGCAAGGTGCTGGACGACGAGAAATCCGCCCGGTTCCGGCTCGCGCAACTCCTGCATCATCCGCTCCACCGACCAGCGCATCGCTGCCTTGCCCTTCTCGTCGCGGATATGGACGATCGGCGGCAGCATCCGCAAAAGTATGCCGGCGTGATTTCCCGCGAGCGCAAAACGGCTGCTGACAAGCACGCAATCGCCGCCGCCATTGTGGGTGACGATGCCGCCGCGCCGCACGGGCGAAAAAACCGTTGCCGCTGCGATCGGCGCTATGGTGAGATCGCTTGCCAGAAGAAATGGCTTGCCGCTCGGCAGCAGGAAACAATCGCCGGCTTCGAGACGCACGGCCTCGGTGACGCCCTCCACCGAGAGCCAGCATGCGCCGGAAACGATAGCACCGCATTTGATGCCTTCCTGCTGGTCGGGAAACTGGATCGCCCAATCTCCGCCGGCCTCGAAACCGGCCGACATATAGTTTTGCGGTTTCAGGAGCGACAAGACGTGGGAGAGAGGATCCATGGAATATCCGGACGATTGCGAAGGTAACCCAGACGATACCGCATAGATCGTATTTTCTCAACGGTCTATCTTCCGGGCAACGGCACTGCGAAGGCGGCCCGTGACCATAAAGGAAATGACAGGAGAAATCGTCATGCGTGTATTCTTGACAGGAGCCACCGGCTTCATCGGGTCAGCCATCGTTCCGGAATTGCTGGCCGCCGGCCATCTTGTGCTTGGCCTTGCGCGCTCGGATGCCGCGGCCGCTGCCCTTGCCAGGGCCGGTGCCGAGGTCCATCGCGGCACATTGGAGGATGCGGAAAGCCTGCGGTCCGGCGCCGCCGCCGCCGATGCCGTCATCCACACCGGCTTCATCCACGACTTCTCGAAGTTCAAGGAAAATTGCGAGATCGACCGTCTGGCCACCGAGTCGCTGGGTTCGGCGCTTGCCGGCAGCGGCCGACCGCTGATCGTCACCTCCGGGACCGGGCTGCTGTCCCGGGGCGAACTTGCCACCGAAGAGACGCCGCCAGCATATGGTTCGTCCATCCCCCGAGTCTCCGAGCAGACGGCGCTTTCGTTCACGGATAAGGACGTCCGCGTTTCGGTCGTCCGCCTCCCGCCGTCGGTCCATGGCGCGGGTGATCATGGTTTCGTCCCGATCCTGATCGGCATCGCCCGGGAAAAAAGCGCGTCTGCCTATATCGGCGAGGGCCGCAACCAATGGCCTGCCGTCCACCGGCTGGATGCCGCCCGTCTCTATCGGCTGGTTCTCGAAAAAGGGATCACCGGCGCCCGTTATCACGGCGTGGCGGAGGAGGGCGTGCCGTTCAAGGAACTCGCCGGCGCGATCGGCCGTGGCCTGAACCTGCCTGTCGTCAGCAAGTCCGCAGATGAAGCGGCCGCGCATTTCGGCTGGTTCGCGCATTTCGCTGGCATCGACAACAAGGCGTCCAGCGCACAGACGCGCACCGCCCTCGGATGGCAGCCCACCCAGCCCGGCCTCTTGTCCGATCTCGAACAGCCGGGTTATTTCGAAGCCTGAGCGCCGCGTGCAATCAGCAGGCCATCGCAAAAATGGAAAGACCCGGCGCAAAGTTTGCACCGGGTCTCTGGTCGTTTCAGCTTCGGCAACCTCAGAGAACGAAATCGTCGGCGCGCAGGCTGGAGACGTTGTTGACCTTGATCTGGAAGTCGGCAGAGCCGTCGCCATCCATGTCGCCGGAGATGATGCCGTTGCGGAAGTTCAGTTCGCCCGCTTCGCCGGAGAAGGAATGGTTGCCGATATAGTCGAAGCGCTGGTTGCCGCTCGAGGTCCAGTCGGCATCGACGCCGGACAGGTCGATGAGGTCGAAGGCGGCGCGGCTGAAATCGGTGATCACGTCGCGGCTGCTGCCAGGAACCGAATCCTTGTAGCTGTTGAAATCGAATGTGTCGGCACCGCTGCCACCGGTCAGGTAATCATAGCCGGTGCCGCCGCGCAGCACGTCGTTGCCGGAGCCACCGAACAGGTCGTCCGCACCCTTGCCGCCGTCGAGCAGGTCGCTGCCGCCGAGGCCGTACAGGTCGTCATTGCCGCCCAGGCCCTTCAGCACGTTGCCGCCGCTTGATCCGGTGATTTTATCGTTGCCCGAATCCGTGCCGATGGCATTTTCGATGCTCACCAGGTCCTCGGACCGGCCGCTGCCGGTGTTGGCAAACTTGCCGCCGAGATCGATCGTCACGCCGCGGCCTTCGAGCGACGTGTCGTCGCGGTTTTCATAGCTGATCGTGTCGGTGCCCGAACCGCCGTTGAAATAGTTCTTGTAACCGACCGAATAGAATGTGTCGTTGCCGGCTTCGCCGAAATAGTCGCTGGCAAAACTATCGACGTCGAACACGTCCGAGCCGTCGCCACCGAAAACCTCGTCATAGTCGCTGGCGTCGCCGGCCTTGATGGTTGCGACGTACAGATCGTTGCCGCCGCCGAGACGGATTTCGTTTCCGCCTTCGAAATAGTTGTAGACCGTATCATTGCCATAGCCGGCGCTGACATAGTTGTTGCCACCGTTCACACCGATATTGTTCAGGTAGACCTTGTCGTTGCCATCATAGGCATAGATGTCAACGGCCGTGTAACCGTCCTGGTAGATCTTGTCGCTGTAGTTGGTGCCCCGGATCGTTGCCATGGTAGCGGCCTTTCAGTGTGGTTAAGCTTTGAGCCAGAGAATGCCGTCATCAAGGTGAACGATGGCTGAACCAATTGCGGCGTTTTCGTGATATGATTCAGGCGCTTTTGTAATCCGTGACCTCGACCTTGAGGATGCGTCCTTCGCCGTCGAAAGTGATCGTTTCCTCGCCGTCTCGCAGAAGCGGTTCACCGCTTGTGGCGCTGGTCGCCTTCAGATGCCAGACCGATCGGGCCGCATTGCGCGAAACCGTTTCGACAAGGCTGTCACGGGCCACCTGGTCCGGATATTCATCGAAATACCGCCGGAAACCGGCCATGATCGCCGCCTTGCCTTGGACGGCGCCGATCTTGCCGGAGGAATAGGTCGCTTCCTCCGAAAAGAAGGCGTCGATCGTCGGAAAGTCGAGCGCATTGATGGCGGCGTGAAAGCGGATCAGCCGCTCTGCAGGGTCGTAACGCATGATGTCAGGCTCCGGCATGGTTCAGATCGCGATGCCATGGCGGGCAAGGTCCGCCTGCAAGGTCTGCGCATCGGTGAAGTGCACCGCCTGCCAGCCGACGGCGCGGGCGCCCTGTACATTGGCCATGCTGTCGTCGATGAAGAGCGTCGCGCCCGGCTCGAGATCGAAGGTCTGCGTGTGCAGTCGGTAGATCTGCGGATCCGGCTTGATCATGCCGACTTCGCCCGAAACCGTGACGCCGCGCGGCAGGGTCAGGAACGGAAACAGCGTCTGGGCGTGGCGAAACGTGTCGGCGGCGAAATTGGTCAGCATGGTCACGTCGTGGCCCTTGGCAATCAACCCTTCCATGATCGAGACGCTCTCGACATAGGCGTGCGGCACCATTTCAGGCCAGTATTTCCGGAAGCCGCGGATCTGCTCCTCGCGCTCCGGGTGATCCGCGATCAGAAGCGCCTCGGCCTCCTGCCAACTGCGGCCGCGATCCTGTTCGAGGTTCCAGTCATGGGTGCAGACATTGGCAAAAAACCAGGCGCGCTCGGCATCATCAGGGATGATCCGGGAAAACGGCAGGTTCGGATCGTAGTGGATCAGCACCTTGCCGATGTCGAAGACGATGTGTCGGATATCGATGCTGCTCATGCCGTGGTTTTCCTCATCTGTCTTTTCGGCTCGGCATCCTGCGGCCCGAAAGCCTGCGGTATAGCCTGCGCGATTGCTTTTTTCATGACCGTCGGCAGCGCTTGGCCAGCCAGTGTTTCGGCGGGCTCCCACCAGCCATTTTCGCCCATGGTCCCGATGGGCGGCGCGCGCGCGACAGTCGCGCGGTAGACTGACAGGCGCAATTCAAAATGTGTAAACACATGCGTGATCGCACCGCAGGGCTGCCACTCCGCCGGGAAGGGTCGTGCCTCGATCGAGGTGTCGCCGTCGATCCGTGATGTCCAGGCCGTGCCCGGCACCTCCGTCATGCCGCCGAGAAGCCCTGTTTCGGCGCGCTTGCGCAGATAGACCGCTCCGTCCGCATCGACGGCCACGAAGGCCGCACCGAGGCGCAGCGGCTTGCCTTTTTTTGCGGCCTTGCGCGGAAAGGTTTCCGGATCGACGGTCTTCAGGGCAAGACATGTTTCGTTCAGCGGACAGAGCGAACAGGCAGGCCGTTTCGGCGTGCAGATCGTCGCGCCGAGATCCATCATGCCCTGCGCGAAATCGCCCGGCCGGTCCCGCGGCGTCATGGCGGCAACCAGCGCCCGCATCTGCGGCTTGGCGGTGGGCAGCGGCGTTTCGATGGCATGGAGGCGCGAGATCACCCGCTCGACATTGCCGTCGAGCACGGCGCTCCGGCGGTTGAAGGCGATGGCGGCGACGGCGGCGGCCGTATAGTCGCCGATGCCGGGAAGCGCCTTCAGGCCCTCTTCCGTATCGGGAAACACGCCGGCATGGTCACGGGCGACGGCTTCGGCGCATTTTTTCAGGTTGCGTGCCCGGGCGTAGTAGCCGAGACCGGCCCAGGCTTTCATCACCTCTTCGGTGTCGGCTGCCGCCAGATCGCCGACGGTCGGCCAGAGCCTGCGGAATTTCTCGAAATAGGCCTTCACCGCCTGCACCGTCGTCTGCTGCAGCATCACTTCCGACATCCAGATATGGTAAGGATCCGGGCGAACGCCACGCGCCGCCATCGCAGGCGATATCCGCCATGGCAGGTCGCGATGATGCCGGTCGTACCAGGCAATCAGCAGTGCGGCGGCGTCTGCCGCTTTTGAAGTCATGGTCATCATTTGCCGGAAGGTTGGTTTGTATCCTATACTTGGCGAAGTGTTCGATTTCCTTCAAGGCAAAATAGGCCTTCAAGGCGCAAACCGGCCTTCACGGCTGAAACGGGAACCGGAAGTCTTTCTCTTGAAGCAACCCTATACGCGCAGGGGCGTCGTTCAGATCAGCGAAGTCGCCAACGGCCTGATCGATCCGGTGCTCGCCAGGCGCGCCGGCATCAACACGTTGCTGCTCGGCGCGTGGGACGAAATCGCCGGCGAGGAGTTTGCCGACTGCACCCGCCCGGAAAAGATCGCTTGGCAGCGGCGGGCCTCGGAAAGCGGGCAGGACGGAGGCTATCTGCCCGGCGTGCTGACCATTGCCTGCGAAGGTGCCCGCGCGCTGTTCCTAACCCATGCGCAGGGCGAACTCATCCAGCGGATCAACGGATTCTTCGGCTTTCCGGCGATCAACCAGATCCGCATCGTCCAGAAGCCGGTTTCGGCGCCCCGCAAGCCCAACTTCAAGCCAAGGCCGCTGACCGGAGAACCGGCCCGTCGTCTTGATGCCATGATCGGCGATATCGAGAGCGAGGCGCTGAAGGCGGCGCTCACCCGGCTCGGCACGGCGGTGATGTCGAGGCGCAAAAAATGACCGCGATCATCAAGCGGTCACAATTGTTTGAACTCTTTGAACCGACTAACGCTTGTGACAGCCGGTAAGGCAAGTTATCGGAACTGCAACGCAATCCCCATTCCAGCCCCTGACCCAGGTGATTCCATGTCCCTTTCCGAAATGAGCCCTTTCAAGAATTTTCCTGGCAAGCGCCTTCTCGGCGGTGTTGCGCTGGCTGCGCTCGCCGTGACGCTTGCCGCCTGCAGCGACGACAACAAGGAAGCCGCATCCACGGCACCGGCGACGCAGGCAACGGATACCGCGACGAAGACCGAGGTCAATACCGGTGGCTCGATGATGGCCTCGAACAATGCCATGAAGCCGGCTGACAATGCGATGAAGCCTGCCGAAAACTCGATGATGGCGGCCACGAAGACCGAGGCGAAGCCGGTGGACGGGACGACGACGTCGTCGACCATGTCGTCCGCCATGACGCCGGCAACGGCGGAAGCCGGCCAGACGCAGCTTGCCCAGGCCGCCGCTCCGGCCGTCAAGGTCGAAGTCCCGGCATCCGAAGGCGAAGTCGATGTCGCTGCGCTGATGGCGCCCGGCCCGCTGCCGGAAATGTCGATCGGCAAAGCCGACGCCAAGGTGACGATCGTCGAATACATGTCGATGACCTGCCCGCATTGCGCGCGCTTCCACAACGAAACTTTCGATGCGATCAAAGCGAAATATGTCGATGGTGGCCAGGTCCGCTTCGTCGTCCGCGAATTCCCCTTCGATCCGCGTGCCGCCGCCGCCTTCATGCTGGCGCGCTGCGCGCCCGAAGGCCAGTATTTCCCGATGGTCTCAATGTTGTTCAAGCAGCAGGAACAGTGGGCGGCAGCCCCCAATGGCCGCGAAGCGCTGCTGCAGATGTCGAAACTCGCCGGTTTTACACAGGAGAGCTTCGAGGCCTGCTTGACGAACCAGAAACTTCTGGATGATGTGAACGCCACCATGCAGAAGGGCGCCAAGGATTTCGGCGTGGCCGCAACGCCAACCTTCTTCGTCAACGGCAAGAAATACTCCGGAGAAATGTCGGTTGCCATCATGTCGGCCCTTATCGACACCATGCTCTGATCCTTCGCGTTTCCAGCAAACGACCGACGGGCGCCTTTGTGCGCCCGTTTTTCTTTCTTTCTTCTCCCCTGCGGGGAGAAGTGCCGAGCGTTGCGAGGCGATGAGGGGGAGCCACGTGCG
>Ga0307515_10002426_pt1 | contig 40659 bp, 35 predicted proteins | sample 17_EM_MG_FD_194513 | JGI IMG/M metagenome (GOLD analysis project Ga0307515, IMG submission 194513) | Populus trichocarpa ectomycorrhiza microbial communities from riparian zone in the Pacific Northwest, United States - 17_EM | ecosystem: Host-associated > Plants > Roots > Unclassified | place... | reverse complement strand
GTTCTTGGCAGTGCAGTGCAGTTGGTGGAGGCTCACAGTGCAGTGCAGTGCAGTTTGTAAGTTCAAAATCCACTGGTTCACTGCTGGTTAGTTAGTTTGCCACTCATTACCCATTCCACTTCTTGTTCACACAGGATTTTGGCCGAAAGGTCTACGAGTTTCCAGATGACCAGCGAAGCTGTTAGAATGGACTGGAGAGAGGTTGCTAATGATCTCAGTCACAATGTAGACTGATGTATAGTTAGTCACTCGCCACTTGCATAGCCACCAGTCGATTTGTAATGTATGTTCACAATGGTTTCTCCGTGAAATCTCAAGGATTTCACCCAAGTTTCGGGATTTTCATGGCTTTCCTTGTGTACGGAAGATATGTTTGAAAGTAATGTGCTATGTACAGCGTGGGCAAGGGTTAGAGCTGGCGAAGAAAAATTCATGGCAGTACAGTACACTGGTTCGAACCAGTTCAGATAGTTGAACCGAATATATACAGTTGAACCAGTTGTCAACCAGTTCATTGCACTGGTTTAGCATGCAGTGCAGTTTGAACAATTAAGTAGTTGGTGCAGTGCAGTTTCCTCGCGGAAACCCAACTGGTTTCCACCGTTGGGAGGTCTGGCTAGCCATATATAGTCTCATAGTCCCACGCGCAGATGTCTATGAACTGACTATGGATGACTATAGACAGCGTGTCGTGCAGGGGTTCACGGGAAGCTTGCTATGAGCTCCGCGTGTGCGTGTGTGTGTGTAGCACAGTCTATAGTTGATTTGCACTTTTGCCGATGCTACCCAAATTCAAAAGAAGATAAGAATAACACAAACCCAAAGGAAAAATATAAACCGAAAGGAAAAACATATATAGGGTTCCACTCCTTGCGCATCTACTTTTTCCTACCTCCCTTCGTATCGGCCTTCTATTTCCCATGGCCACTTATGAAGTATGAAATGTTGCCAAGCAAAGTATCCAATGTAACTATTGCCTCACGCATTGCTTATACAGCTGCTGCAATTCGTGCCTGAGCCTCTGTAAACAACTCAGGATCTTTGTTCACTGCTTGTCAGAAGATGGGTATGGCTTTGTTCCCCATCATTCTCTCTTAGTGTGCCAACATCCTTGCTTCATGGTCCAAAATTCTCTTGCAGTCTGGATCGAGGCTGAGCCAATCTAGAGAGCAGCTCACCTATTCTTCATTGTTTGTATCGTTGTCGGAACTGCTACCTTTGCTGCTGGGAGTGGAAGGCCAATCGGGCTTTTGGGTACCCTTCTGCTTGGGATCGGTAGACTTCTCTGGGGTTGTACCGACCTCCTTTTCAGCAGGAGTTGGTGGGGTCGTACTGGCCTCTTTTTCGGCGGAATTTGGTGGGATCTTACCAGCCTCTTTTTCAACGGAATTGGGGGTGGCAGTCTTTGCGGAGTTGGTGGCAGCTTCGTTGACTGAGGTGGGCATGACTTGTTTTTCAGTAGTGATGGTGGTCTTTTCAGCAGTGGTGTTATCAGGTGTGGTAGTGCCGGCTCTATCTTCAGGTTTATCCTCGGCCAGATCCATCATCAGCTCTCCAACATTACTCTTATCATTTTCCTTTTCCTTTTCCTTTTCCTTAGTTGGTGGGATTGGCAGTGAAAACATCTTGCTCTTTTTGGAGGATGGAGGTGGTCCTGATGGTGAGATGGTATGAAGTCAATTGGCGTAGTCGTGGTCATCCATGGCAAGATAATAAGTAAGAGGCATTAATAGCCCCCTGTACCATTTAAAGCGCATGGCTTTGTAGTCAATTCCTTCTACCAGTCGAGGGTAACCATTATCTAACAACTTTTTAGCTTCCTGGAAGTCTCCAGAAGTATACCACTTATTGGCCTTTGACTTCTGGCTTAACTTGATGAGGCAGTTAACATATGTACGGCTGAGGCATCTCTTTGCCAACTCAGCTTCTCTGGATATTTGGCTGGCAATCGCTGTTAATCGCAGCCACTTCTCACTTCCGTTGAAATCGTCTAGGATTTCCTGGAGTTCGGGATAGTGCTGCCACAGGCCTCCCAGCTTCTTCGTTGCTCATGTCTTCCTCTTCTGGGCGTAGTGGTGCTGTTTGATCCACAAATGGCGTGGATGGCCATTCCCCACAACATGCTAACAGCAGCACTTAAATCCTAATTCGATGTTTATCTAACCGCTACAGATAATTTCACAAGTAGTACTCTGTTGAAGGGTGATTTTCACTAAACTTCCTGCTCTCGGATATAGGCTACTGTGTACATAGAAATCATATACAGCTTCCCGGCTCTACCACATGTAGTGCGACCAGGCAGACCAATCGATGTATTCCCAATATGTACATATTGTGTCTCTAGATGTGCACTCGTACTCTCAATCTCATGTGCAGGAGGGTCTCAGGGATCTTTGTTCCGGCGGCCCACCCGCGATCCACAAGGCTTTCGTGCACCGTAGAGTGCATAGCCATGTCAATATGTATGTACAACTCTTTGCTAAAGGCTGCGTGACGCGCTAGGTCATTCGCCTTTGAACACATACAATGCTCATCTCACAGTATTCGTAGTCACCGCATAGAGAAAACCTGTGTTGTCTGTGTAGTAACATAGTTAGACCATTGGAGGATCCTTGAGCGAGTAGTTAATTCGTGGATTCTAGGCCATCTATGGGAGCCTAGACCGTCTAGGTATGGACTAGACCATCCGTGAATGGACAGGAATAGATACTAGGCTTGCACTTACTACTTTCTCTCGAGTTTATTATATTAACCAGCATACACTACCGTAGTCACCGTATTGTTGGATGCTCCGCCCCATCCATATCTTTCATTCCGTGTTGTGGATCAATTTAATCATGTCTCACTATTTGAGGAATTTGAGGAATTTAAGGACCAGGCTGGAACGCGGCGCCGGCTTCGATAGTTTCAGACTTTGTCGACCGAGTACGTTAGACACATGCAGCTGCAGAATCGCACTCAGAAGCCTATTGATCACCACAAGCGTGTTCAAAATCGACATCAGAATCCTCCGATAAGCTAAGCCTTCAAGAAAACCCCACCAGTTCATCCATCGGATTTGGGTAGCTGCCAGTGTATAACTTGCACAGCCGCATGCCCCTCCCATGGCCGACTCAAATACCGGGTTAAATAATCAAGCATTTCCAAGAGTAGTAAATCTTTTCGATAGCTATAGCAGAATAACCTTATTTCTGTGCGCATTGACGCATTGACATACATAAGGAATTTGGCCGACGCGCACTCATGCGGCGGAGGATCTTGGGATAGATGATCGGGAGGGCAGTTGACACCTATAGGAGAGACCCGGATGTAGTAACTGAGACAAAGATAAGGTGGAAGAGGCTTAGTGGTCGTTCAGGTGCACTAGTGAGATAGCAACAGCCAGCCGTAGCCCGTCTCACAAGGCTCCATGTGGGGGCCACGATCCTATCAGTACTTTCAGTCCATGTACTCTACATATATCATTATCTACGGAATTCTCCTCTTAGAGTAAAATTTATGTATGCGCGTCTCAGACTCTCAGACTCTAGAGCTTCACCTTTACAACTATAGTTATACCTTCAGGAATCGCCAACAGTTTATAGCTGTTAAGGCGGACCTATGCGGCACATCTTCCATGAAGTTTACTCGAGTGTAGATACAGATATCAGAGAAGTGGGGGGTGCGGTGGGAAACCAATCTCAAGGCTGGGGAGTGATAATGATCCTTATTTAGCCCGATAAGCATTTGAGATAGATAGGCATGCATGCGCAGTTCTCCAGATTTCATCAGCGCGCGCGAATTTGACTCATCTAAGTTATACACCTCATTCTGTGCAACATAGAACATGTATAAACAAGGCGTAGTCTTCCAAGCTTTCACTGATCAGGCAGATATATTATCGGTTTATAAGGAATCACAATGGATCACCCGGTTGTCGATCTAGAATTAGGTTTTAACGACACAAATCAACGTCGCCACAAAGCAATTCGAGCTCACATATTGGATAATTTTTTCCCTCCGCAGCTGAAACTACTGAAACGACAAGGGCTACAGGATATAGGCGAAGCATTTCGGTCTGAAGGTTTCCCATATTTAGCTTATCTCTATGATTTATCGAAGAGTCATTTTGAGGTACATCCAAGCCCTAAACAATAATACAGCAGATATCTGAGCATGGGTAGCCCCTAAAGCATCTTTATGTTGAACCCCGCTATCCCAACCTTGTGAGAATCACAGTGTTAGATATATACGAAGACGCAACTAAGGAAACCTCCATTACGACAGGCGGGCATCTTAGACGGTTCGTGGGGGGTATTATTCCAAAACTAGTGCGGACCCGTTTCTACTTTGTGGAAGACCTATCAGCTGTGGTAATGGAAGTTTTGGGATCACATCTGGCCTTAAACCCATTATTTTTTCTGGAGCATATCTCTGATTCTAAGTACAACCCGCTGCACAAATCTGCTCGAAAAATTCCATGGGAATTGGAGTATAAAGCACACGACTTTTCGTCATTTTCTTGGCCACGACAAGCTACGATCGATAACAAACAGCCGGGAAAATCTGTCAACGTAGAACGAGAAGTGATGGAACTCCGGGATTCCGATGTAATTTATATGGGCAAAATGAGTTACATCTGGCTAGACCGTTTGGCTGAGGGACCCGAAACCTGTAAGAGCATCTCACCCCTCTGAGAATATTTAATACCACGTGCTTATGGCAGTAAGGCATTTTCCTATTCGATACGGGAGAGGTACAGGGCTTAAAGTTTGGCTCAGGGTTGCGGACCTTGCCACCATATCAAACTTCTCGGCGTCCTGATGACACACAGAGTACATTCACTGCAACCCCTAGTAAGAAGCTGATTAAGACAATATTAAACATACCTGGGATCCAAAATATCGATAAATCAAAAACTGAACTCATCTTATTCAATTTGGCCATCGACGATTGGTTGTTGATTATATCATACTTAGAGCGATACTTAGGAATGATTGAATCGGAGCTTTTCGGGGACACGAAAGTGGGACAAATGATCCGATGGAAGAAATCTCTAGGAATTTTGCGGTATTTCCTGCCGCGGCTCGAAGAACTGAGTGGGAGAATGGCGTCGACTGACGATGTCACCGCCCTCGACCTCGATATTGAGTACCTGCAAAGGCGCATTGAGAAAATAATATCACACATTATGTCATCCGTCACAATGCAAGAGAGTCAGCGAGCAATCAAGGAAACCGAAAGCGTGACTCAGTTAACCGAAATGGCATTCATCTTCATTCCGTTGAGTTACGTGGCCGCAGTCTTTGGAATGGGATACCGGTAACCTTTTCCTTCACTTCGTGCATACTCAAGGTCTTCGCTAAGTAGTGCACTCAGGGCTGGTCAGAGTACTATAAGCCATACATGTGGGGAGTCACCTCAGTGGCAGCTCTCTGCGGAGTTTACCTATTGCGGGTAGTTGTTCGAAGCCGCCTGTATACACTCCTTAAGAGTACGCTTCATAATGTAGCGGCCGTGAACATGCCCGACGACTACCATATACCGACTGCGACGTTTTTGATCAGATTTTGGCAACCATTTGCTGCGATTGCCTTGATCTCGGTATTACCTTTTGTGTGGATTTATGCGACATTCAATTTTAGCATAAAAGCTTTTTTGTCAATTCTGTTTGCTGTGGTCTCACTGGGGCTCATTTGTTATTGGATTCCAAAGTTTCGTAAACATTTGAAATATCAATGAGTGTGACGATGCGTGGCCGTTATATATGTTCTTGTTCCCAAGGAGTCCTCTTTTTGAGTTTCGATCTATTGGTACATTCATACAATTGTACATAGCTTTATTAACCAGGTTTCCTTTCGCGTCTTTTTTTGTTGTTTGCAATTTAGATGTAGGAAGCTTTTATCAAAACCAGACTATGTTCTATTTGTCTGTTGCATGATCCTGACCGAGCTGAGCTTCAGCTGAGCTGATGTCAAGGCACACAGCCGGTAGGGCATAAGGCACCCAACTACCTTGTATATATCTCGCGTCTTTCTCCTGCTCTCCAGTCTCTGTACCTAAGTCTATTCACACGGTTCTCCCCTTCAATATTTCAACATTATCTGTTACAGATGTACATGAGCCGGAGCCCTAGGGTTTGTGACTGCTCTTTTAGACTTTGCACTCTACTCTTTTCTTTTCTACTATCTTGGATCTTTAGACCTGTACACAGATATCGCACCATAGAATACACGCACACGGTTCTCCCCAACTTCCATATCGTAACATTATCTGCTCAGGGTGTGAGAGTGATGGTGTATGATCGCGTTCTAAGTTCGCAATACTTGTTGATGACATGATATCTAAGTTTTTTGGCGAAAGCACGAGTTGTTGCGAAGGGATAATTATACATCAGTATACACACCCAGAAGTTTCTGGGTTGCTCCCGTGGCCGCGCCACGGCGTCTCAAATCGGGCTCAAGAGGCTGACACAGCACCTTCATGAAGAATATCACGCAGAAAGCATCTACGACTAGTACAGCAACCTCAAAATCTAGGATTTGAATAACCTACGACCTACGTCACACTAGGATAAAGGGATACTTATATATAATGGGATATCTGCCGAGTACAGAGAATCTTTGGGTATATCTTCGAATATCCTGGTGCCACCCTTCGCCAGCATTGCCACTCGCCACTGCCACCGGATATTCAACAGAGATAATGATTGGGATAACCAGTGATTAGAGCTTGGCGGTCATGTAACTGCTAAGACTTGGGTGTTTTTAGAGCTTGAAACTGGAGAGAGCTTTCTTCACCCTCTTCGCTGCGAATTAGATTTAAGTCAGCTTATTTTCGTTTCTCCTTCTTTCCGAGTGGTTGTGACGACGGCCTATTTTCAAGTCTATTAAATGTTATTAGGTATTTTCTCATCTATTAATGCGCAACCCAAAGGCTTTGCTCAGTGTGGTTGTCTAGTGACGTTATGATAAGGTGGCGGACCGTGCACGACCACGTGATGAGATTTGGGCCCTTGATTGGAAGTTCGGCAGTTTGTGCTCCCGCCAATTCAAAAGGCGTGGCCGAAGTACTGGATGAGAAGCTCGAGCTCGCCATGACACATTACCACATGGTCACACAACATAAATTAGCTGTAGGCAACCGCCACATTTGACCCCTCTTCAACTATTTAGGTATCGTACCATCTCGTCGGACGTCCGGAAAACGGGAACTCATCACAGCAATGCGGCATCGTGTATTAATTTTGTTCCTTGCGGTATATCTTGAGAGCTTGAAGCTTGTGACGTCAGCACCTAGATGGGTGTCCATACAGAGGTTCGGCGAACTAGGAACTCACACCCCACCCACCCTATTAACAACCCTGGCGCAGATCGTGGAGCTCGGGGTAAGCTTTAGGCGATTGCCATTCAGCCTGCTATCAATATTAATACATTGAAAGTCGGAAGGCCTAATGGCCGATGGGCTCGAGAGAAGATGGTGATCATAGGAATGGGTACGGAGACGCTCTTACTCTAGTATAGCTGCTGTGATTCATTTAATTTAGTACCATATATTACGATCACCTTAGTTAAGATAGACGCCTAACATCTAACATAGTAGTGGTTAAGAAATTGGTGTGATTTCGAGGAACATACGGTCCTTAAAGCTTTTTAACCTAGGGGACCTTCCTCCCATAACTCCCGCCTTCTTGCCTACATATATTTCAAAAAGTACGAAGTTGGCAATGGCGCACTGCACATAGTACCTGAACTCTCGTATAACATTCCATATCCATTTCCCTTGCCCATCTATCGTATGCACAAACTTATGACGTTGCTACAGTCGTGATCCTGACTGGTGCCTTCTCCTTCTCCGCCGTTCTGGACGAGCAGGGAAGCATAAGGATAGAAATGCCCAATACCCGATGGCGATGATTTGAGTCGCTTTTCCCTAGCCTAGAAACGCACGTGTAGGTAAACTAGACATTCGTTCGTTTTTCCAGTTTAGTCCATATGTTGGTTTTATGCGCGCAGCACCGCCCTGGCCTTCGAAGCTTCCCTTCTTGACCGCCGGTGGATATATCCATAGCCGCAAGCGGCCAAAGACACCAGGCCGGTATGAGTCAAACCACATATGCCGAGGCTATTCCCCCACAGTTGAATGTGCTAGATACGCCCACGGCTAAATGGTGCGGCTACTCCACAGTGAAAGTTCAACAGGCCAATAACATTGACCCGCCCGGCTGCACCAAGGCCTGCGTAGATGTATTCGGCATTTTAACCAGGGGATGTAAACAACACGTATTGCTCTATTAAAGTCTCTCTCTGCCGCTTAGCTACTAAAAGGTATTAATTAGTGAATCCTACTTTTTTTTTCAACCATAATGCCGGGTACAGACGCGTAATCCATAGAAAAAACCTTCGTCCCTTGTGGGGTAAGGGAGGTTGTGCCACTCGAAAATGCGGGGCAGAGTGCAGGTGGTATTGTCCTTTCTTTCTGTGCTCGGTACCGGCGTTTGGGAATCCACAGCGCTAGTACTGCAGTCAAGTGTGTAACAGTGGTGAAGGGTTTCTGAAGTAATTATTTCTTACGAATATATTCGTCGACTACTTCATTGACAACCAGACTGTTGATCCTGGACTGATTTTCGAGAAATCACGCTTAATGGATGAAACTTGTCATGCTTTATGGGAAATGTAGATTATATAAAAGAACGCTGAGACATCTATACGACCCCCTTACTAGCTAACTATCCAATACAAAGATTAACAAGAATATATTGTCTGCTCTCTCTTTCCACCCATTGGCTAGGTTGCCGGATCATTGGGCAAATATTTCCAAGAGAAAGTGACTGCTATGAAGCTCATCTCCGCCGTAGTACATACATTGAACCCTTTGAATGGCGGGGAAGGACGAGAAGCAGCTGATTAAAGTTCTTCATTAGCTCATAGTTACAAGAAATCGAACAAAGCTGTACGAATCTAAAACATTGTTCATACTGGTTTACGTATACCCCAAGAGTAAATGGAACAGATTCTAGATCTACATTCACCCGCTTCGCCGGTGATCCTAATACGGAATAAATGCCGGCAGTTTGATGTTTGTGAAGGTAAACTAGGCAGGAGAATCTTCGAATGTTTTCCCCGCTGGTTTTTGTTTTATGCACGCAGCACCTTCGGCTTCCGTGGACCGCCGGTATGACCGCAAGCGGCCGCATCAGTATAAATTGTTAGTAGGTATGAGTCAAACAAAAAGCTGCCGATGAATTGAGGGTGTGGTTTCTCCGAATCCCAGATGCGTCACATTGAAGAAACTTGTTTCCTCTCGAGACACGATTAAGTGCGGAGTAACGTGGGGTAAGGAGTTAGTAGAATACTATTGGCGGTTCCTTTAGTTTTACTAGGTATATAAAGAGAGCACTTCTCCGACGGTAATCGGTCCTGCAGCACCAACATCTTCTCCTCAACGCTTCACAAACCTTTCTACCTTACACCAACGACAAATCTTTACCAGCGAATATCGAGCATCTGCTAGCAATAATGACTTATAAAAAAGGCGACAACATTGAGTATGAGAAACGTGAGTGATGAGTTTACTGCAGATTAGGAGGAGAAATGGACTAGGTTTAACTTGGGCTTGGGTTTCTATAGCCGGTTCTACTGTCAAAAAAGGACAAATCAAAGCCTGTCTCCAGGACGGCACTTACAACGTATGATAGCTATTTCGTTAATGCTCACTCCACTACATCCACACTGATAACCTTAATTAAATATAGGTCCAACCTGAAGGTGCATCCAGTGGAGATACCGTGGTTGTGACGGAAGGCCAGATTAAGGGGGTTGCTTGAGTAGTGATTATCAATCTCGGTTTCCACATGGGCGAGGGACAGGGATAGGTCGGGCTAGGCGGATTTTTTGTATTTCGGAGGATATAGTTCAATTTACAAAGCTGCTCTCGTGGTGATTTGTTTCAAACCATGTTCAAGTGAACAGAAGTGATGAAGACACCTTAAATAGATATACTTGGTCAGGCGTAACCCTTTTCGCAAATTACACTATACTAGTGTTGCATTCAATCTTGATAATTTCTTACTGATACCTGACTCCCGGATCGAATTATGGAGGAGCGGTATGCATCAGACAGAGATACCCATTCCCGAATTCGGTGACGAGCTAGCACTCACCAGGTTTTATTATCTTCCATATTAAAGGTTTCTATGGGAGCTAGAACTAGCTTGGGGATGAAACTTACCATCAACCTGCTTTAAAGCTCATCCCTTTATCCTCTACCCCGCGTCTTACTCAAATTCTAAGGTGCAAATGACGTAGTGGCATTTGTAGTATGATTATAATGCAGCTGTAGTGCCATTGTGGCGAGGTTTTCCTTACTATAGTGCCACTATAGCTACCTACCGATGACACTATAGTTAAGCCATGGGTGTTGGTGTAGATTTCGTTTCAGTGCTTCAAGATTAACACAATAAAGTGGTTTATACTCACCATAGTCTGACAACTTTGTTGTGTGGTTTACACCATATTGCTGTGTATATATTGCATCCTTTAAACCACATTGTCGTGCAAAACGTCGTGCAAAGGCTCCACAAAATGGAAGGTGAAAAGCAAAAGAAATTACCTGGGATTGAACCTGTCTCACTGCCATTGAAAGGCAGCTGAGAAGCACTACTGTAGACTTCGCCGAGTCACATACTGTTTAAAAGGAAATAATTACTAGTTTGCGGTAAATCCCTATACAAAAAGTGCAGAAATTTTTGTGTATATTGCCTAAGTGTTATTGAAGCCGTAATACGTGCTAAGAAGCGCGCGCTAGCATCATTCATGTACTCGTCAGTATTTTCCTTTAATCAAATATTGCCTAGAACCTGTACAGATAGCGCAATAGCATATGTGGAACTACTATTTAATTATAATCATCCTCGAATCATTAATCATGATCAATGACGGTCAAAGCAAAAAGCAAGAAGCCCATTTGTTTGTTTGTTTGTTTGTTTGTAATCATATTGCATTCGGCCGCTAGCGGCCATGGCATATCCCGTTCACATTTCCTCCCCACTTCTTCTGTAACATAAAGAAACAAAAGCAAAGTTGCGAGTCCTCATCCCCACAAAACAAAAGAAAAACCGCCAAAAAACAACATCAAACATTTACGCCCCCCCATCACTCGACTCCTCGTGATCTGAGTTCTCCGCCTCCTCCACCACTCTGCTAATTCTGCCAACATCAGTATGGAAAAGAAAATCCATCAACGCCTGCGAACATTTTTCTTCTGCAAAAACGAGAGACATTGGCAATGAAATCTTCGGCTTTTTAAACACCTTTTCGATCCCCTCATACCCTTCCCCCCCCTCTTGCCCATCAACCCAAAGCCTTTTTTGTTCTCGTTTCCATTTTTTGCACCACTTAAAAAGGTGGTCTCTTGTCTGATATTCATGCCCACACCACCAGCATTTCATATCTCTTCTTTTTCCGATTCGCAATAGGTATTTCGCTATCAGTGCATGTCCAGACTTAAGCTGATAAAACCTTGCCACAATGGTCTTTCTGGCTTCCATCACCGCACTGTTACCTCCCCTCTTCACCAAATGATACTGGTAACTGTGCCTTGACTTCATCCCCATCTCTTCTATTTCTTTTTTACTTTCTTCCCATTTCAACTTGGACAACTTCCAACTAACATGTGAAAAAGACATGTAATCTAAGGACGGTAGCGGGTATTGCGTTTCGGTATAACTTCCGCAATGCTTATATGCCACCTTTGTTGCTTGTTGGTCCGCTTCTTCATTGCCTTCTATCCCTTTATGAGCAGGTACCCACTGGTACTCTACCTGGATATTTTTTCTGGCTAATGCATCACCCCAATTCATCGTCCATAACGCTAGCACCTGTCCTGGTCCTGGTTCGTCCGATTGTATTCGTCCTAAAGTTGCCTGGGAATCCGTAAACACCGTAACCCTGACAACCTCCTTTTCTTCTGCCATCTCATCCGCAATCTTCATCGCTTCCGACATCGCATACATTTCCGCATCAAACGCTTCTTTCTGTCGGCCTAGGTGTACCCTCCTCTTTTTCCACCTTCCTTGCTCTTCCCATACCACTGCACACCCAACCCACTCATCTTCTTTCCTCGATCCATCAGTCCAAAGAACAAGTCCCTCCCTTTCTAACTTTGCCTCTTCCAACGCTTGTTCCTCATCCTGAATTATCACTTTGGCTTTTAGGCGTCTTTTTTCCGTTGATAATGTCATCCTTTCATAACTCCTCCTTTCGAAAGGTTTATCCTCCAGGATCAACTCATCAATCCTCTCCACCATTTGTAAGACATTTCTTCGTATGTCTAACATTCTCCCTCCGCCTTGAGCATCGGGCATCATCATCTGTCTCAACTTGTATCGGCGCGCCCGATTATTAAGAAGACCCTTTGCTGGTCGTAAACCCGCATCATTCATCGACGCTCCTTGAGGTGTTGTCCTAAAACATCCAGTTACCCTTCTGCCCTGTTCATTTAACAACTTTTGCACCTCCTGAGCTCGATTTTCTTGTCCATGCCACCACAATTCAGACCAATACAACGCCACTGCCTGAACCGCCGCGACTTGAATTCTTTTACACCCTTCCAAGCTTAATCCTTTCTTCGCCATTAAGGATTTCACCCTAGCTTGCGCTCTCCTTGCTTTCGCTAAAGTCTTTTTTGTATGGTCATTCAGGGTAAGCATATCATCCAGCCATACCCCCAACCATCTTGTCGCTTCTTTATTGTACGAAACCTTATAACTTCCTACCCTTACTCGGGCATTCATTTTGGGTTCCTTATTCTTTCTTCGTCGAGTAAACAACATTGCTTCTGTTTTTTCGATGTTGAACTGACAGGCATTCTTTTTTGCCCAAATTGTTGTTTCCGTGGGGCATCTTTCCAGTCGTTGTGTGCATTCCCCCACATCCTCGCCTTCCACCACCACCCATGCCACATCATTGACAAAAGATATACCCTCGCTTCCACATTCTTCTTCTTTATCCTTAACTTGGCCGAACAACCCCGAAAGGTATATGACGAAAAGTACTGGCGATACTGGCGACCCCTGTGGAACCCCTGTTTCCACACCCATACTATCTCCTTCCTTTCCATCCATCGACATATTCACTTTCCTATCTTCCATAAAGCTCTCCACCCACCTCACCAGGTCAGCTTCAAACCCCATTTCTTCCATTCTTTTCATCAAGTTCCCCTTTGCCACATGTGGAAAGGCTCCCTTAACATCCATCAACAGCACTGCCACGGTATTCCCCCTCCCCCACGCTTCTTCTACTCTCTTCATCAACCTTCCAACTGCATCTATTGCTGACGTTCTCTTTCTACATCCAAACTGTCCATCGTGAAGTAACCTCCTTTGCTCACATTCCTCTGCTATTGTGTTGGCTGCCACCTTCTCAACTACTTTTCCCAGACAATTTAACAACGTTATCACCCTATATGCCTTGGCGACTCCGTAATCTGGCTTAGTCGGCTTCAGTATAACCACCCCCTTCGCTTCCTTCCAAACCCGTGGGTGTATTCCTAATCTAAATGAAGTTTTAACAACATTAATTATTCTTTGGGAGTCCCAGTCCCACAATAACCATATTGCCTTAAAACCCAGCCTATCCGGGCCAGGTGCCTTTTGAACCGACTGATTGAACAGAGCCTCTCAGATGTCTTCATCAGTGATCTTTTTCCACATTTCTCCTCCCTCTTCTTGGGCCTTTCTCTCCACACCCTTCAAAGGTTTTGGAAATGCTTCTTCTTTTATTAACTCCGCTTTTTCCTCCCAGGATTCCGCCACCTCCCCACTCCTGGATTTCAAAGCTTTCGTCGTTTGTTGACCACCTGGCTTCATATATCTCAACGCCTGCCAAACTTGATCTCTCGTAGCTGAAGTTAGAAACTTTCTCCACATTTCCGTTTTTGCTTGTTGGATCATTCTTCTGAGGTTGCTTCGCTGCTTCTTAACTTGTTGCTGCAACGCTTCCCCCTTCTTTCTTGCTCTCTTTATTGATCCCAAAATTTTTCGATTTTCCGCGATTTCCACCGTCCACCACCTCTTAGATCTCGTGCAAACCTTAATCCTCTTGCAGCACCTATTAAGATGATTAACAAAATTTCGCTGTATCCACTCAGCTTCCTTCTGTAACTCATCCTCACCGCTATTCTCATCCAAAACAGGTCTCTTTGATCTCTTATCCTTCCACTCTTTTTGTGCTTTTTTATAATTTTCTTCCTCCTTCTCTGACTTGAGCCCATCGATATCCCATCCTGTAATCTTTCTTGCCACCTTAGCTCCTTCCCCTTTGTCCCATCTTAACTGGGCACACACAATCGCGTGACCCGAAGTAGTTGCCAAATCCGTTGACGTCTCTAACCTATCAGCCACCGAGGCTTTAGTGATAAAGAAATCAATAAGCGATCCCGTAGTTTCGCCATTTCGTATATTCATATGGGTTTCTTCCCCATCCGTAACGTTGATCAAATTGTACTCATCCATAAGATTTTCCAAAAAGTTTGCATCTCGCTTTGGTGGGCATTGTGGATCCCATCTATCACTGTGAGCATTCCAATCTCCTCCCAAAAGAATCTTTTCTTGCTCCATAATTTCACTCCATCTCGCTGTCTGTGCCGGTCTGCCTTGACTTCTCACTCCCCCCTCTTGTCTCAGCTGATCATACACATTCACCAATCTCATTTTTCTACCTGACGGGTATCTTATATCAAACAACTGTACATCTCCGTCTCCCCCCTTATCCACTTCCGAAAATTCCAGGTGTGTATCTTTTCATATTGCGGTCATAGTTCGTCCTCCTCTAACCAACCTATATTCTGGGTGGCTTATGTTGTATCCTTCTCTCTCCACACACTGTTCTTGCATCATCACAACATCCGCCCCCCAAACAATTCCTTTTTCCAACGCCATCATAGTCGCATCGTACCCCCTCCCACAATTATGCATTATGCACTTCACCATTGCTTCATGGGGGGTTCTTTGGTTCCTGCGTTAGAAGATTCTCCTTCCGTCTCTTGTGTCGAAACAACTTGGACTTCTGGCTCCTTTTCTGTTTGCTCAATACGTTGAGCTTTCGATTCGCCATCTGCAGTCCATGGTCCTCCATCCTCCACCTGCTCCGGCTTCTTCTCCTGATCAGTGGTCACATTCTGATGTTCAACTTCTCTCTCCTTCCAGGTACGTCTTTCTTCCCTCGCAACTTTAATTGCCTCCTGTTTCTTAACACAACAATTGGCTTTTGCGATATGGTTCCCCTTGCAGTTAACGCACTTGTCAACATTATGGGTGCAGTTCTGTCCTGCATTAGCTTTGCAACCTACCACGTTGCATTTATGGTCCTTTGTTAGATGTCTCCCCGTGCACAACATGCACGCCGGCATCTTCAAGGCTCCACACTTCACTTCAACATGTCCCCATCTGCTGCATACCCCACAAAAGGAGTCCGGTCCGGCATTCATAAACTTCTCCACATCATTTTTCACTCCTGCCGCTCTCAGACCTTCCTTCAAAACTTTTTTGGCCATCTTACTTCCCTTGACTGCAAACACAACCGAAGATGCCTTCTTTCCTTCCGCCTTCTTTCTGTGCACTGCTTTCAGTCCTCCGATCCAGTTGATGGCGAGCGGCAACACCACCCCCTCGTTCTCAGCCTGCAATTCTAGCCTCAATTTTTCAAGTCCTCCTCCCGTCTTCTTTCCCAAATACCTATCAAAATTGACGCCGTGCATTTTCACTCTCTCCCAGAGTTCATTCGTCTCAATGTCCACAATTCCTGCGTCCACCTTTTTTGCTGCTTTGATCACAATCTCCCTATACCAAATCAACATTTCGGCTGTTGCTCCAGGGGTCGTAATTGTTGTCAGGCATCCTCGGGTGTTCTTCGTAACTTCCTGAATGCGAATAAAATACGGAACTTTCGCCTCAAAAAGTGCTCTATTCACTTCCGATGAAATATCCAAATCCCTCTTCTGAGAAAGAGGAAGGCCATTATCCCTCTTGAAGGTGACCCTTCTTTTCTCCATCGAATTTTGTCCCGGGGGAACTGGCTTCATCTCCTCCTTCTTTTGCTGCCTTTTTACTTCAACAAAGCCATCTCCCTTCTTCTTCTGGTGTTGCTGCCCCAATTGTTGTTGTTGTTGTCGCTGTTCAGGTTGCTTCTTTGATGGTGGTGGTGGTGCTGCCGCCCTCTTTGCCCACGTATCATTCTTTCTTTCTTCCGGTTTCTTTTCCGGCTTCTTTTCGGTCGGTTTTCTAACCACCGGCTTTTTTCCATCCTTTGGTCCCTTTGGTACCTCTTTTACCTCCGGTTTTTTAACCTCCTTCTTTCTCTGTTCCAGTACTGCCAGTACAATAATCTGTCTGTTCGCAATCGTAACTTGTCCACTAAGAGTGAACCTCGGAAACTCCTGCCTTTTCTCTCCCGGCGGAATGATTGGCGCATGCTTCAATGCCTCCAAATCCTGTTCTTCCACCTCCATTCTTTCGAGTACCCTCACTACTTTCTCATTCTCTTCCTCCGAAAAAGTTGCCCCTGGTTCAAACTCAATATCGCTCATATCTCCGTTCTCCGGGGTGGCTTCTACCTGTTTCCCCCTTCGAACTTCCCTTCTTTTCTCTTCTTCTTCTTCAGCTGCATCCTCAAACCTCTTCACCACCCTGTTTGTCAGCTGATCTATCATTCCCTCCATGCAATCCTTCATCGCATTTTGGATCGTCCTGGCCATATGCACTGGGGCTATTTTGGCCAACTTCTTTTCGATTCCCTCCAATCTCTTATCGAGTCTATCCTCCCTCACCTCAGCATATTCCCTACCTAACTCGACCTGTTCTTTAATTTCAGTGACCGCTTTTCGCACGCTCATCACAGCTGCATCGGTATGGTTCTGTCTTGCCGCAATATGTTGGCTCTGTTGTTGGCACCAAATATCGTAACTTGCGTCATTTCTTTCTTGTCCAACCATAAAATCCCTCAGTCCATTAGTATTCCGAAGATACTCACCAATAAACTTTCCCAGATCCGCTGGTTCCTCCTCGTTGGTCAGAGACTCTGCAGGCTTGGCCCAATCACACTCGAGCTTTCTCCTGCTTGGAGTCTGGGGCATATTCGGGATTGGTCGTTCGGGCGTTACCGGCCTCCCAACTCCCTTCCCCTTATTACGCTTTTTTCCTTTCTTTGTTGGCGTCATGTAGGGTGTCTCATCCCTCCACTCCACTTCCGTAATTGCTTCGTCGCTGCTGTCGCTAATTTCGAATCTTCTAGGAATGGGTGTGTAGACTTTCAGGGTCTCTTCCATTCCCTCCTCCTCTTCGGCGTGTTGGCTGACATTTTCCTCTGACTGAATGTACTTACGCGCAATAATTCCAGCACTTGCCCTAGGAGTCAAAAAAGGATCCTGGGGGAAAGCGCTTGGAGGGAAACCAACAATGCTTCCCTCATACTTCGTACTATCTGTTGGAGTCTCCGCCGGAAAAGAAATCTGGCTGCCTCCGTAATTTGTTGTAGGTGGTGGTGAAGACAGATCAGACCCATCATCACCCGAAACCGTATGAACAGAATGTTGCTGAGAACGTCTGTTTCCGTATTCATCGCATGGAGGTGTTCCAACTTGAACCGGCTCCATAATCTGGCTTAGATGTCCTGCTGCCACTACCTCGGCATTGTGAATCCTTACTCCTTGATTGAACTTTTCCCTGGTCAAAGTAACCGCTGCCGGTTGAACTTCACCCAGATAATCTCCCAACTCCTCTCGAGCGATTTCAGAGGTAGTAGCTGTTCCATCAGGATCCATTGGAAGCGGTCCCTGTTGTCTCTCTAGCTGCTCGCCAACGTGGCTGCTCTCATCCATTCCGTCCTGACTGGACTTCTCCTGCACTAGCTTATCCATCCTTTCCTTGGCTCTCTGAAAGGTAGACGTTTTTCTGGCTCCGAAGAGGCTCATCGTTGCTGCTTCTAAGCGGTTGAAGATCGTCCAAATGAAAACCGAAGCAAAAATTTTCTGGTGATGTCAAACTTGATTGGATAAAATCGGTCTTGGCAAAACTAAAAGGTGGTGTGGTGTGTTGTCGGAGGTGTGTGGATTAAGAAGCCCATTAACATAGACATCTGATCCACCTTGCAAAATAACCCAGCCGTTTCCGGAATATTCTATTGTCTTAGGTAACGACTATCCAAATAAATGCCTAAAACAATCCATCCAAAAGACTGTAAAAATGCCCAAATAAGATTATACCCAGCTCTGCAAAACAACCATAGGATTTGTCGATTCCTCAGAACCCAAACAAGGTTACTAAGAAAGAGGTACTGGACCGTTTTAACTGCTGTGAGGAATATCCCTAGTGCAAGTAAGGCGTGGTCCCAGTACGATATCGGCTCTTGCAATTGGGCCCGACCCGTAGAGGGAACTTCAGCGGTTGCTGCAATCAGTTAGATTTGGTGGAGAGTGGTAATATAAATGTAGATAAATGCACGTACCTGTAGATGTACACGCAAGAAAATTTCTTTTGGCCCGCTCCTCGGTTTCAATTTTCTCTAACATCTCAGCCAAATCCATATAACATTGATATTCCGAATATTGAGACCCCTGACAATCAGAACGGGTCTTAGCCCTTGAAAAAGCCACTTTAGAAAGAGAGCATCTATCGGTGTCTAATAGGATATCTGCGCCGTGGTCGAGTAGTAAAACAACTGCCATAATTCGTCCCGAATAAACAGCAGCTCCAAGCGGGGTGCGCGGGAGAGAGCCATCCTCGAGTTCGTGGAAAAATGGGCAATCCTCGCTGACATAGTTGACGTCTGCGCCTTTGCGAATTAAAGGGAGCATGTGCTCTCGATATCCGCTATATCCTCTAGGCGGGTATTCAGAGCTATAACCGGATGCGAAAATAAGAAGCAAGTTGAGCAAAGTATCGTTAGCCATACGGCACAAAATTTGTGCTAATATCGGCATACACTTCAATATGGATATTTGCATCCGGCGGAAGTCCATCAAATCGCGATCAACGCCTGCAACCCGTTCCAGAATATCAAATGTGTGGCAGTCGTCGTAGTGCAGTACCGTAATGGGAGAATTCCATGGAACGCCCAATCGCCTCGACAAAGATGTGCGTAGTTGTTTTGAGCATCTCGGAGAGTAAGCAAGGATTGAAAACAGGATCCTATTCGCTGTAGCATGATCAACTTTAGCTAAATCGGTGCTGCAATTTGCAAATACCCTATTGATGAGGATGACCCAATGCTCTGTGTGATCCGGTAATCTGTCGCCCGCAGTAACCATCTCCCTGAGCATGGAATCCGAAATTCGGTCCGTATCGGTCGCTGTTATCTTACACATATGAATACGGGCTTCTTGCCACAGATCTTGAGCATCCGTATCCTGCGCACTGATCATATCTAGTAAGAGAAACCCTAGGCGTACACGTCCATAGAAATCCAATTGATCTGGATCCTGCGAAAATAAATCCGAAGCATACCCACGGAAGCCATCTGCAAGATCCCCATAGTAAGAAGCACCTCTCCAGGCTGAATTGGCATATGGCCAATACACTGCCATACCCTCATCGGAAAATATAAGCTCCCCCGAAGCATCAGTAATAATTCTCATTGCCTCTGCACAGTTTGTCTCTGCACAGTTCCTTGATTGTACATCCTGTACACGGTATGGGTGTTGCACTAATTTCGCTGTCATGTTGGTCAAGTAAGCGAGTGCAGTTCTACAAGTCATAACTCTAGTTAGCAATTTGCAAAGGATAGCAAGGTAAGGAAGCGCACGCTTACCGCCCGTAGTTATCTAGCGCGTTGCAATCGATTCCAGAGCTAATCAAAAATTTCATAAGTTCCATCGAGTTCGGCCTCATCAGCGCCCCATGCATGCATGACTAGATTGAACCTCAGCAGGAACACATATCTGAATTGTTTATTTATGCACATACCGCATGCAAGAGTGACAATCCATCAGTAGTGTCTGTATCATTAATTCTGACTGCTCCTGAACTGAGAAGCCTCTGTACGCTAACTATGTCTGCGTTATGAATGCACCCCCAGACCGGATTTTCATCGGACAAAGCAACCTTGCATGTCAAAGTAGCATTGATGGTTGGCCGAGCTAGCTCGGTTCTACTTCGTATAGCCAGAATGGCTTCCGTGATGATGCTTTTGTGTGAGAGCCATGATTATTGAAAATACGGAAGTATCTACATTTCTCTTTACTAATATTGTACTTTCTTAAGTATTCTCCTTACGATAAGACAGTACTTTATAGATAAGAAGAATGTGGTGTGTTAATAACTTTTAATACTTTTGTTATCTTTAATGTTTAAGTTGTCTAGAAAGTTCCGGTTAGAACTTGTCTAGAAACTTCTTTTTGGTTCCGTTGGATATGGGATTTATCAGCGCTTATCTTAAAAGAATGCGCCTAGATTGTTCTGTTATATTCTTTACAGTTTTTATGTATTTATGTACAGTTGCAGAGTTTTTCTCTTCCTGTTTTGGTTATTGATCCGCGACCGTGGTCATGGACAATCACTCGCTTATTATTGTATATATAGATACTGTTTCTCCGGTTAGAGAACAGTTCTTTAGACTTGCTCAGACATCGATCGGAATACTACAATATCTCCTCTCGAATCCTCTTCTCAGTATATGCTTGCCTTTCGAACACTTCCTAACTTCGTTATACTTGCAATACTTATTCTTCGTATACTTCTTCTGAGATTCTAATAAATCTCTTCTGACTTTTGCTGTATCATTCTCATAGGTTATGAGCCCGGATGAGCGACACTGATTCAAATCCTGATTATCCTCCTCTTAGTCAGAATTTGTTCGATACTCACTCAGTTCCTGTCAAATACCCAGATGTACTCGAACCCTCAACATCACCACTCACATCATTACCTCCTTTGCCTCGCTCAAGAACACCAGCAATGGCTCCTGAAGCTTCCTCCTCTGGAAAGAATCCTATGTTTTCTTTTTCGGCTCGCGTTGACAAGAAAACACCGGTGAACATTAAACTCGATTGTATCGGTAAACTTACTGGACAGGACAACTATCGGATTTGGAGTGCCTCGACGAATATAGTTCTGAAAGGCATTCAGGCATACGAGGTAGTAGTGGATGGTGTGTCTCCAGCAGATGATGCTGATCAGACAGAAATAGATGCCTTCGAGCATCTTAAACATACCACGTCGACCATATTCATACAGGTGGTCTCCCAAGACAGTTTGGAGAAAATTGTCGAGTTGGAGGACCCACATCTGATGTCGACCTGGCTTCGCACCGAATATTATTGAGACTCGGCCTTTGCACTTGTTTCCCAGATAATGAATCTGGTCACTCTTTCTACTTAATATTCTGGTACCGACTTACCAGGATTTATATCCAAGTTTGAGTCCCAGTGGCTCCACCTTACGAAACTCTCGAAAGCCTCGTCCGATTCGTATCGAACAACCTTCGCTACGTTTCTTAATGAAGATCAAGCCAAGAGAGATTTTCGGTTGGGTTTTTTGGTTAAACACCATAAAAACGTGATCGATAATCTTACAACTAAAGATAGTTTGTCGTATGCTGATGTGAAGCAACGACTTATGGATATCGACACCTCCGAGATCGAAGATAATTCAGCTCTCTTTGTTTCTAAACCGTCGGGTAATAAGAAAAAAGGGAAGAAACCTACGAAATCGGGAAATTCCAACAATTCCTCCTCCTCCTCCTCCTCGAAAACTTGCACTTGGTGCCAGAAACATAATCCAGGAAAATCCGAAGGACATACCTGGAACGAATGTTTTCGTCTTCAAAAGATGAATAAAGAGAAGAAAGAAAAAGAAGAGAAGGAAAAGGCCGAGAAAGCAAATATTACCAGTGAGGATCAAAAAGTAAGGAACAAATCCTTCTACTTTGACACGGCCTGTACCTCACACATGACCCCTTATGCAGGACGTCTCCTCAACTACTCGGTATGTGGTGGATTTGTAAAATCCAGTTCACAAAAGAGCATGGAGATCGTTCGCAAGGGAGATGTGGTGATGGACTGTGTTCTGAGAGATGGATCGGTTTCTTCTTTTTGTGTCCGAGGTGTTTTGCATGTTCCTGATTTGGCACATCCTTTGATTTCTTGGAGAAAATTGCGGGAAAAAGGATATACAGAGTTTGGAGAGGGGGATTATATTTCAATTAATAAGGGAACAAAAGTTGTTTTTGAAGCTGTTTTTGACAGAAATTTTTTAAAATTCCTGAGACATCACATTCGGCCCATATTACTTATGACTTCTGGCATCAGGCTCTCGGACATCTAGCACCATCAACAATGGACAAATCGCCTCAGTTATACTCCGACGCCGATATACCAGCAAGACCTACGAATTACATCTGCTCCTCCTGCGTTAAAAGCAAAATGACTCAATTTCCTCGAACGTCAACATCAAAGAAAGATAGGAAAAAACTCGAACATGTTCATTCCGATTTGAGTGGACCCTTTCTGGTTCCATCATATGGTAATTCCCTTTATTACATTACTCTAATCGATCATGCTACTAGGGTTGCATGGGTTCGATTTATGAAGCAAAAATCCGAGACAACTAAGGTGGTTAAGGACTTTGTTGCAGAAATGGAACTTCAAAACCACAAAACTCTGGCCGCATTTAGAACGGATAATGGAGGGGAGTATGTTACCAAGGACTTGAAAGGGTTCTTTGCATCAAAAGGAATTATACATGAGTTTTCCCCTCCGTATTCCCCTGAGTCAAACGGAGTTGCAGAACGTCGTAATCGTACGATAGGAGAGTCACTTAGAGCTATGCTTGAAAGTGCACCGACTCATGATAAGAAGTTATGGGCTGAGGCTGTGTTAACCTCAGTATATATAAAAAATCGACAACCTCATTCGGCATTGAAGGATCTAACCCCTTATGAGGCTTTTCATGGCAATAAGCCATCGATCCAGCACCTTCAACCTTTCGGCAGAGAATGTTATATCCACGAACCGTATCAGAAACGAACGGATGGAAAGAAGTTATCTCCAAGGGCACAAAGGGCTATTTTTACCTGATACACCAATGTCCCCCATCATTATAGAGTGTTCTTACCTGATACCAAAAAGACTATAGTATCAGCAGACACCTTCTTCCCCCCTCTTAAGACAGAAGGGGCTACGCCAAAGATAAACCGTCGAATCGACCATATTCTCACTCCTCTCCAAAATAACACCCCATCAACATCCGTTGAATATACCTACAGTAATAAGGGTAGAACATCGAATAGTATGTGGCGTCAATGGATGGATGAGAATCCTCAAGAAGCTAATGACTTGGTCGACAATGGTCACGAGATTATTGCTCGACTAATGCAAGCCGATTTTTTGGAATGAAAGAGAGACAGATATTTAGGTGCTCCCTATTGGGTTTACGATGCCAGTGATATAGCTTATCGAGAATCCCTACCCCAACAACCCGAACAACCTAACGAAAGAGTATTGAACGAAGAACTCGACAGGTTCGAAGAATTTGACGAGTCTATTCGTACAGTTGTTCCTGCAGACCACCTCCTAGAAGAACATCAACAATCAATTCAACGACCTGCTCCACGACCTATGACACCACCACCAATTCCACTTGGTCAGGTCGTTACTCGTGCTGGAAGAGTTGTTAATCCGCCTAAACGCTATGGCTTTGAGGGCTATGCTCCTGAAGCCAGTATGCGGGATGCACCTGTTAGGGGTTCTCCCCAAGCAGCGATAATGGTACTTGCATCGGTCAATTGGATACATATCACGGAGTTACTCTCGGTCTAGTCACGTGATGTGCATAACACCTATTCATGACATGCATGAGGAACCAGTCTTATGATATCTTAGCGGATATACTTAAGAATCGCGCATCGATTAAATAAGTGACCAAGCACACTTAGCGGATTCACTTAAGATGATGCAACTATGTCGCCATAGCGGGGAAACTTGTTTCAGCCGTGCGCATGGTTTTCAACCACGTTCATCTTTTCTGAATCTAGTGGGACTTGTCTTAAATGACACAACAGTCGATAGCCAATATACGATTACGAGGAATCTCCTACTTATTGCCTCAGGCGATAAGAGCGATAAGGGCACTTCCCGACCAAAGAGAATAGTCTCGGTCTGAGCATGGTGTGACTGAGGGATTTATGAAGTCGGCTGATGATATGAGGCCGGAAGCAACCCTGGTCATTGGTTTGAGTTAGTATGCATTGCAACATCAGACTCTTATACGAGCTGATGCGTCTTAATCTACGTTGGCATAGTATCGGTTGGTCGCCGATTAAATCTATGACGCAAGCCAAATACCCTTAGGGTGAGGCATTAATTTGCGATAAGCACTGCCGACCAAGATCGGTAGATGGTCCAACTATTGTGCAAATGGATTGCGAGATGTCTAAGTTCACGTTTCATCTGACATACTGCATGACGCGTAATTTACGCAATGGATGGCCTGATTCTTATCAGGAGCGCTAAAGCTTTAATACCTCATTGACGTAATACGTATCTGTTATCAGTATAGTCATAGCATCGAAGTATGGGTGTTCAAACCCTCGAAGGCGACTATAAAGAGATGGCATTGCTCCGGCAATGAGAAGGAACTCAAGCAGCAATCCACAGTCAACAATCAGAACACCGAAGACGATCTTAAAATATTATTAAGAATTCTATCTATTATAAACTATCCAATATTCCTTCCCAAGACCTCATTGATACTCGTGACTACGCATTATATGCCTGGACACAGATACACACAATCCGAGTACACACTGCATCAAGTTGTTGAATTATTCGGCAACCTTCTCTTCAACTTGGAAGAGCAGCGTTTAACCCACACCTATCGAGTGGTGTTACGTTTTTGCGAACTAGAGGATATCGATTACCTGGTGCTGAGATATCTTCACACCGGTATATTACCCTTCGAGGAATTTTCCGAGGAGTAGTTGTTCAACGACGAGGAGCAATTTATAATTATCGAGAAGACGGTCTTTGGTACCGTTATACATTGGTCACTCTTGCTACACAGGTGCAAGAGGTTGAGTCTTAGGATAAGACGAGGAAAGAAAGAGTTTTTTAGATAGGCAGTTGTACTTAATTCAATAAATGTTGTATTGATTATTGGGATTAAGAACCCCCGTAACAGCACCTCCTTGAACTCCTACTCCAGAACCTGATAATCTGGCAGGAATCGAAGGAAGTCAGTGGGCAAATTTGAGTGTACTGACGGTTGAAGAACCAAAGTCCTACCGACAGGCCAAAGTGTCACCACAATGGTCAGATTGGAAGAGGGCGATGGATGAAGAACTAAGGTCACTTAAGGAAAATGATGTCTGGGATGTTATCCCAAAACCAGTGGGAAGAAAAATTGTGGCTAGCAGATGGGTATATAAAGCCAAAGGAAATGCTCAAGGAGAAGTTGAACGATATAAAGCACAGTTAGTTGCCAAAGGATTCTCACAGATCTTAGGCCAGGATTACGATGAAATATTCGCCCCCATGGTTCGTTACGATTCTCTTAGACTTTTACTAGAATTATCAGCATGCAAAGGATGGCGACCTTGGCAGTTGGACGTCAAGACTGCATTTTTAGATGGGATATTAAAGGAAGAATTTTATATGGAATTACCGGAAGGCAGCCGGTTAGATGGAATGGTGGCAAAATTAAAGAGGTGTATTTATGGATTAAAGCAATCTCCGAGGGATTGGTACTACCGGTTAGTAGAATACCTAGGACCTTTCGGATTTGTTATTACTGCTTGGGATCCCTGTGTTCTTGTTCACGAAACAGGGGACCTTTTCTTAGCGATATATGTGGACGATATTACATTGTTTGGAGCTACTGGAGAACTGAAAGAGCAAACCATTAACGTGTTGAAGACTGAGTTCAAGGTCAACAACATGGGTGAGCTCAATTGGCTTCTAGGAATCCAAATAACCTTTACCGACGATGGGATCACTCTTTCCCAGACAACATTCATCAAGAAGATTCTGAACCGTGTTTCGATGCAAGATTGCAAGCCTGTCTCTACACCTATCGACTCAAACCATCAGTTGAAGGCTATTGAAGATGACGATGAGCGTACCGATGCAACGGCATATCAACAAATAATCGGATCTTTGATGTATTTAGTTACTGGAACGAGACCTGACCTATCGTATACAATCTCTCACCTCTCTCAATTCAATTCATCTCCCTCCACAAAGCACCTAACGGCAGCCAAACGAGTACTTCGATATCTCCAAGGAACAAAGGATAGACACCTTTTTTATCCATGAAATAATCAACTCAAAATGACTGCTTATACGGATGCATCTTACGGCAATTGCTGAGATACGAGACGAAGCTTTTCGGGATATATATTTCAACTTGGGAACGCTACTATCTCCTGGAGATGTCGAAAACAGCGGTCCGTTGCTACCTCTACTTGCGAGGCAGAGTATATGGCACTTGCTATGACGACATAACATTATCTCTGGTTGAAGCGTGAAATTCAAGAGTTATTGAAAAAGGATATTCCTATGGCTCTCTTTTGCAACAGCAATGCTGCTATAGATGTGGCATATAATCCAAAACTTAATGACCGATCAAAACATATCAACATCGCATATCATTTTACTCGAGAACAAATCGAACAAGAAAATGTGTCTGTTATGTAAGTACCCTCGGAAGAGAATTTGGCGGATATATGTACAAAGGGAATGACGAGATATGTTAATGACCACTTATGCTCAAAAATATTTGGATCAAAGTGAGAAGGGGTATTGAAAATACGGAAGTATCTACATTTCTCTTTACTAATATTGTACTTTCTTAAGTATTCTCCTTACGATAAGACGGTACTTTATAGATAAGAAGAATGTGGTGTGTTAATAACTTTTAATACTTTTGTTATCTTTTATGTTTAAGTTGTCTAGAAAGTTCCGGTTAGAACTTATCTAGAAACTTCTTTTTGGTTCCTTTGGATATGAGTGCTTATCTTAAAAGAACGCGCCTAGATTGTTCTGTTATATTCTTTACGGTTTTTATGTATTTATGTACAGTTGCAGAGTTTTTCTCTTCCTGTTTTGGTTATTGATCTGCGACCGTGGTCACGGACAATCACTCGTTTATTATTGTATATATAGATACTGTTTCTCCAGTTAGAGAACAGTTCTTTAGACTTGCTCAGACATTGATCGGAATACTACAATATCTCCTCTTGAATCCTCTTCTCAGTATATGCTTGCCTTTCGAACACTTCTTAACTTCGTTATACTTGCAATACTTATTCTTCATATACTTCTTCTGAGATTCTAATAAATCTCTTCGGACTTTCGCTGTATCATTCTCATAATGATGCTGGATGAAATTCCCACCTTCCGCCGATGGTATATTTTTCGCTACTGCACGTATCTTGGCCGGAGCTCTGCTCGCCATGCGACACTACGATTGTTCCGATAGGAAGATTATATCTCGTAATTGTAACTTTTGATAGCAAAACTAATAGTCCTGCCTTTTGATTGTGAGTTCGTATTGGATTTCCGATATTCAGCCGAGGCCTCCTCATGCACCGTGATGTACCTCTGCGTTCCGAAAACTCCACCTTTGTGAGCATTGTATCCTTGATATCGGTGACCGTTTGGACGACCTGCATCAAGTTCGGTATGACAGGTGCTTGGTACTGGAGAATGCTTTCAAGATAGCTGGCGCAACGGGCTTGATGCCTCGAATTATAACTGTTCTCTCTTAGTACTATAGCAATACGATTAACGTCGAGTATGATGAAATGAAACTTACGACTCTAGCATGAGCTGATGAAGTGTCTTCAGAACGTCGATATCCTCCAAGAGCAGCGCCAGGAGCTTCTTCGTCCGATCCTGGCGAGACAAGAACCACCGGCTGGCTTGGTTTCATTCAAGTTACTCGCAAATGCCTCAAATTCCGTGAAGTCTGCCCGGAGCTGCGTTGACCTCTCATCCCAATATTTCTTAGTCTTATCGTCCTGGCTGAAAGCGCAATCGGATGCGCTGTTTGACTGAAGATTATTGATTTCCGATAGTATAAACTGAAGATCTTTTAGTCGCGACTGCACACGCTGAACGTCGTCGGGTGCATCTTTCATAGTGTTGTAGATGGGTATTGCCGCTTTTGAGAGCTCAGCGGCGATCATGATGAAGGCGAGCACACTCGCGCCCAAACTGATTGCTTCTGCCATGGTGGGGGGAGCTTGGTGTCGCGATGCATCGATGGAGGATTGCAGCCATGAGGAGATATCCAATATTAATACGAGGCTGCAATGAGGCGGGGTTGTTCAGCTGAAACCTGAATTGAACGAGGCTGTGCTCACGATGCATACTTATGCATGAGTACGGTGAAGTACTAAGGTCGTGGACTAGCCCTAATTGCGCTCAGAGATGCGTCTCAAACGCGGTGTCACATGAGTTGCACTCGCCTGTGAATCATGAACCGAGTCACATGAACTCGGTTCCAGTTTATGGACGGAAATTCATTCAAATCAATAGGAGTTGCTGCCGAAAGTTACTCCACAAAGTCTTTCAACAGGCTTGCATGGTGTCTCACGGAGGTCACTTGTATTCACCGTTTCCGGTTACGCTTGCAACGTCCGGCGTCTTCACCAATTTTACATTTGGACTCACAAATGATAATAATTCGAAACCACTCATGATCTACCATTATGCCAATTAGTCTGTCAGCTGGCTGACAGACTATATGCCATTCAACGCAACACAGGTTGTTGTGCATTGCAAGGATTCGAGAACGGTTCAAAGGAACTCATGTGACTTACGCGTCGCGTCCTTGACTCCTTTACTCAAACCTTTAGCTCAAACCCGAGTTAAGTCACAACCACCTCTACCTCCAACGAACACCCTGATTTGACCGCAACGGCAGTGTCAAACCGAACAGCGATGGAGTCCAAACAGAATGGGTACGTTCTGCTCTAATCAGACGCCTCCGTGACCCTAACCGCGATTTGAATTCTAGCACCGAATATCAAATATCCACCCAACCCAAGGCCGAAAGTGCAAGATCGTCGACGACAAACAGGCCGACCATCCTCGTCCTCCCGAACGAGATCCTCGATATAGTTTATAACAATCTCAACACTTACAAGGACCGCAACTCTCTGATCCGTTCGAGCAGGTTCTTTCATACTCTTTGGAATCGGAAGTTATACACGCTCGCCATTAATACGAAATTAAAACCGAATCGAATAGACGTATATAGACCGTATCGAACGCCTCTATGGGAACAGATCTACGAACGACCTACCCTCAGTCGTTTTTTCGAATATGGACTAGACGTCAACGTCAGACATCGACAGGGCAATGAGACGCTTCTCATGCGGGGCATTAGGCTGCAGAAAAATCTTCCCGAAATAATGCCACTCCTTCTCGACCGTGGTGTCGATATTAATGCTATCAATAATGCGGGGTACACAGCGTTACATATTGCCGTGGCGCACAAACGGAGTCGCGAAACTTTAGAAATACTACTTAAGCATGGTGCTGATGTCAACGTGGTCAATCGAAGGGGTGAAACTCCGTTGCATGTCGCCTTGCGAAATATGGGGCGGTGTGCGCAGAACCGTGCAGGACGCATGACGTTACTACTCGAGCATAGCGTCGACGTCAACGCTATCGATTGCCAAAAATCAACGGCTCTGCATCTCGCCATCATGCTACCGAAAAATCGCAAGCTTATAAAGGCTCTTATGGAGCATGGTGCAAACCCCAACATCAAAAATGCCGACGGGTTCACGGCGACCCACCTGGCAGCATCCACGGCGCAGGTTTACGCGATAAAACTCTTTCTTGATCAAGGTGCAAACATTGATGTGACCGACAACCAAGGCCGGACCGCCTTAGACGTGCTGGTCGCCCTCGGAGTGCATGAGCCGGTGGCACAAATCATCTTTCATGGCACCCCAGTCGATGCCGTCGATGCCCAAGGCCAGACACTATTGCACTGCGCTGTAAGCACGAATGCAACACTCTCAGCAAGGCTCATTCTCGACCACGGCGCCGATATCAATGCCCTGGACGGCAAAGGTTTAACAGCGCTACGACTTGCCGTAGAGGCTAGGGCGAGGGATCCAGCAGCGCTGCTACTTGAACGTGGCGCCGCGGTGGATGCAGCCGCCCCGGATGGCACAACGGCTTTGCATTCCATCGCGCAATTTCCGCTGGACCTGGATCCCCTGTGGTGGGTAACGCTGTTTCTAGAGCACGGTGCAGACCCAAACACCAAAGATGGGAAGGGAAAAATGCCACTGCATTATGCAAGGACTGGTGCTGTTCGGCGTCAGCTTTTGTGGTTTGGGGCGGACAGACTAGTGATGGTGTGAGCGGGAAGATTGGGGTTATGACTGGATTCGGTTCCATACTTTATTGTTTGCGTTTGTGGCATGTATGTATATCAGAAGTTTCTGCTGCCTCATAGCTAGTTTCGCTTCTACCTGTTGATATAGGCGAATAGTTGTACGACTGATGGCGAGGGCAGAGAAGTATGAACAAGTTTAAAGTTTAAAGGAACACTAAATTTAGCTCTTGATAATTGGGCGCTATAGGGCTTGGTGTAAGAAAGATTTGCAATGGTCTAATCCTAAAGTCACATTCTATACTTCTAATATGAACTTCTGTGACCTATTTCTATCTGACCTCTAGCTCCATTAATCCGGATCCCTTTCCAGCTTCCGCCCAATTTCTCTCAAATTTCCAATAACCATGTAGCACAAATCCAGCCCACATATACAACGGTTCCCGCTCCTCCTCATCCATCCTTACCACCGCCCTCTGAAACGCTCTAGCTACATCCACTACCCCACCGTCCGCTTTAAACTCCTTATAAAACTCATTCGTAAACGTGGCGCCCACCCTATCAGCCGTCTTCCACAGCGTCGAAATAACCGAACTTGCGCCGGCACATAGAAGCGCGGGAACAATTCCGAGCAACTCGTCGCCTGGTCCGATACGAAACTGAGCGCCGTCACAGGCTACCAGGGTGATGTGGGAGCCAGCCGGAAAGTGGAGGGATTGTAGGGCATCTTTTGGTGTTAATGTCCATGGCTGCGAGGCTGTGCCGAAACTCAAATAGTAGCGTTTGAGAGGGTCGCTTTCATCGCTTTCATTGATATCGGGCTGAATGTGGCTGTGGATGTGGATGAGAGAAGAGATGGAGGTTTTGTCAGTAAATGCTTCCCTGGTGAGGTTTTGGTCCAATATTGGGTTTGTATTGAATCGAGTGGCCAGATTTTGGATTGCGGTTCGCCCAGCGGCAAATATGTCATCCTGGACATTGTTATATGGGGGTATACCGTGGAAGATGGCCATGTCAGGGGGTTTTATGGGGGAAGAAGGGAGAGATTTTGATGACCAAAAACAATGGCGCAGCACAGAAAGGCTGGGGCAGTAAACGACCGGGTTCCGATGAATTAGTGTCTGGAAACCAGAGGCTGCACTAGGTTCGGCAATTTGTATTGCGTGAAGGGGGATTCTGTGGAGAATACTGGTCGGGCAAAGAACGAGGAGATCTCCAGGGCGGGTACAGTCTGAAAGTGGCTCTACGAGCTCTTCTAATTCCATCAAGCGTTTCCTAGTCTCTGGATCTCTCATCATATTTTCGACAGTAAGCGACTTATCTGTGTGCCGGAACAATTGTAAGTACCAGTTTGCCACTTCCTCGCCGGTGATTTCCTGCAAAACATGCACTTTGGGAGTTTCCCCGGCCTTCACTGTCACCACAACCACTCGACTCCCTGGCCCGATCAAGTACGGAACTTCAACCCAGTCCACAAAAGTGACCGAGGAGTCATTGCCAGTGGTAAACGTTGGAAGATCCTCCATTCGCAAAGGAGTGCCTTCCATCAGGTCGAGAATCTGTCGCATCTCTGGTATCTTCTTCATCTCTTGCCGTTTCCTCTTGAGCATCGTAAGCAGGTAATAACGATCATTCGGCGTTACAGTCCTAATTTTTTCGCGTATATCTTGCTCCTCTAGAAAAAGCTTATAACCATCCTTCGAATTTATCTTCAACGTGCTCAAAAGACTCTGAGGAAAAGATTCCCCAACACCCATTGTTTCCGCTAAGGCGCGCGCTTTAGAATGTTGTACCCAATTCCAAAATTCCAAACTTTCCTTAGGAGAAAATTCTGTACTCGTTATGAGTATTTGCAAAGCGCGTAGGTAGATTCTGCTAGGCTGTAGGCTTTGTGTAATATGGTCCCTCTGCTGTACCTCTTCGACGCGGTCCTCCGCAGGCAGGTCTTGACGTGCGTTTCGCAGCCACTCGTCCGCCAGACTTAAATATCGCAGGCCTATCTGCCGAAGCAATACTTTCTCTTCTTTGGACTCTGCAAAGTCTTCTTCAAGGGCCATTAGACAGAGCTTAGCAAAATCGCACCGCCCTAACTCCCTGAACCTAGCATCTATTTCATCTTTTTGCCAAATCTCTATAGCCTTATGGCAATGATGAAATGCTATATTCAGGAAATATTGTCGCAATTGACGGTTCGCGCGATCGGTCCTGTCGATGCATCTGACGGAGACTAAACCAATTGCACCATGCCAATCCCCGAGAGTACCTCCAATATACCTCTGGACAGCTTCCGAAAGATTTGGTACCATCTTAACGCAACTAATAAGCTCCTCAATCGCCATCACGGGGTCGTGATGTTCTAAGCTGTAAGCTCGAATCTCTTGAAAACGAAGAAGTAAATATTGCCTCCCGTTGCGTGAAGAGTGATATGATCGACGTCCGAGCCAGGCTTCGAGTGCTTGAAAGCGACTTTTCCAAAGCGATTTCTCTACTGGTTCCGCACTATTGCCGAAGATCCTGAAGAGCAAATCGGATTCTGACAATCCTGCAAGTTCATCTAAGATGTTTCCACCTTTTTGAGCCTCTTTAGGAAAATCAACGACACCTTCGGACGGTTGAATTGTTGGTTGGAGGTGGGTTATAATGTGCAGCTCCTGTTCGCTCAGGATGCCATTCTGAAGATCTTCTGCTGACCATTTCAGGAAAAGTCTCATGGTGACTTTTTTAAAATCTTCTGGACGGTCGAACCCGCAAAATGTGTATGCAGCATGGAAGTTGTCCTCGTCCACCAGCGGATAGTTCTCGGATATAGAGTCATGTACCCCATTGCCATCAGGACGAACTATTACCTGACTCCAACATATTTTATTACTAACATCCTCAGGAATGTCGGCCTCGAATTTAGCCATTTCCAACTTAGCCGCCATTGCCTGTTTCTTATCACCCAAGGACTCGAATATCCATTTACTCGTTCGGTGCAGACTGTACACAAGTCCGGGGAGTGCAAAAGCAGGATAACGCTGCAAGAAGTCACTGTACCATTGCAGGGTGGTTGATTTGTCGATTGCCAGTTTCCGAGTCTCATTCCATTGAGATTCACGCCACAATAACAATGTTGCGATATTTCCCATCACCATTTCTTGATAATCTCCAACCTCTTTTCGCAATCTAAAGAACTCATCGTAGTAATGGCTTGACTCAGTCTCTCGGTAGACTTCTAAGGCGCTTTCGGCGGCTTTATCGAAGCAGCTTGAAGTCCTTATGTGACGAGTGATTTTCATGTCCGACAGCAACGCAATACTTGTTAAATATCGATCTAGCGGACCCATACCCTCCCATCCGATGAGTAGGCGTGTCCAGTTCAAACTCAAAAGAGGCCTTGGATCGCTTATTCCCAGTTGAAGCAAGCATTGGTTGGCCAGGGTCTCAGCCTTATAGAGCTCGATTTTTGCCTGCTGGATGTCATCCGCCTGGTAAAGCGAGTCTGCGAGGAGTATCTGCACTTCTGCCTCCAACCAAAGGAAACAAATATTTTCAGGAGCTGCAGCTGCAGCTGTCTTTATATGTGATAGAACGATGTGGTGGGCGTCAATGCGGGGAGCAAGTGGAAGCGCAGCACATTCTGTACGGTGCAACGGTACGGCTTCACCGAGTCGCCCCTGTTGCAGCAAAACATTTCGAAGATCGGTAAGTCCTTGCCACGTGCGCATCACCACCCCAGATGGCCGGGGAATATCGGTATAATCTGGCTTGCATTTATTGCAGTAGAGCTTCACGCGATATATGGTATTGACGTATTTGCGGATGTAATTAACCTGGTTTGGTTTGGTTTTCGGTCAACATAATCCCTATTTATATCCGTTTGTATACTGCTTAAACTTACTTGGACATCCGAATACTCTTCTACGGGTACTTGGGTCAGCCAATCCACTGTCCGGCCTATTTCTTGGAGAGCTCCCTCTAGCCTCCCTTTGCCTTCAATCTCGCAAAGTCCGATAAATAACCTCATCAGGCGATACTCGGTGAGGTCGAAGTCGACATCGATGTCGTGGTCCTGAGAAGCTTTAAACCCACTCTCCAATATATTGATTGCATCACGCAACCTAAGTTGAAGCAGGAATAATTCAGCCCACTCAATGATAACCACGGGTATGTGTTTGAGTGCAGATAGTTTATCTTCGAAAATGCTTTGCGCCTCATCGTAAAAACATAGCCGGGTGAAATAGATCGCCTTTTCTAGATGTTCGATTGTTTCCGAGTCCAGCGTGGAGTAAAGAGATGTGTTGAGCCCGAAGTATTTCTTTTTCGATTCAGTTTGTGGCCACATTCTCGGCGTTTGAATGAAGCTTGGGATGAAAGATGTTTGGAGTGGCGAAAGTGGAATATCTAGAATAAAGCCGACTTCAGATATATGTATGTGCTCTCCTGATCTGATCGTAGGTTGGTCTAGAGAGAAATGTTGATCCATCCAGATTCATGTAGAGAGACTAGGTCTATTTATCTATGCCTGCATGATTTTGTAAATTTAGCCTTTACGAATCTTTTGCTTTGGTGGCTAAGAATTCTCCTTGGTAAATTGTAATTAAATAGGGGCTACCCGTAACGTTTGAGAAGAGCGCATATGCGTGCGCACCAGCATGCGCAGCTGCCTTTACAGTCGAATTGTTGGTGTTACGGCTGAAAAAAAAAGCGAGAAGCACTCACCAGAAAACAGGTATCTGAACGAATCATGGTTCCACGATTTCTAAAAGAGGGAAATTCTCGTTTCTTCTCACTCAAGCCAACTGTTGCTGCCAATGGGAACTTAACGACCAGCGACGCCTCCTAGAACTCATGTATACTCAGAACTGGAGTTTGGAGTACTTATAAGAAGCATAAGCTACTGCCATGTATCTTAGCTAGTAATAGATACCGTGGAGGGTACTTCAGGGATGCACATGCTGTTACTTCTCCAAACTCCAGTACCGAGTACAGCAACCAAAAGGTGGCGCAGATTCACTACCCCTTATAACTGCATCAAAAGGACACGCTGTCAAGAGGACGTGCCGTGAAGAGTTCACTGTTAAGAGTGCACCAAAGCGCCCTGCGTGTAAGATCTACAGCCACTCGCTATGTCCACACCAAAGGAACCGACCACCAAACTCACAGAGAATGACCCTCTTCCGGATCTCTCTCTTTTCATCCCGCTAGAAGTCGACGAAGACACTCTAAGCCAGCTCGGTCCTGGCCAACCATCAGGCGACGAAACTGCCCAAGTCGCACCTCGCACCGTCATCGCCGAACATTTCCAGCGCGACGCTGGCCTACAGGCCGAGCTGAAGCGGCCACTATACATCGGAACGTACAACGACCAGCCAGCCTGTCTCCTCATCTTCAAATTCACATTCCAACGATGCCGCAGCAGCAGCAGCTATCGCATCAAAGGCTCCAAGATTAGAGTGGAATTCAAAGACGCTCCATTGGAGCCACGGCGGATTAGAAGGAGGCCAGGAATGGCACAAAATCCGGTGGTGCATAAATTTGAACCGAGTAGCTTCAAGGGACAGATACACGCTTCGGTGGTGCAAAACACACTATCGCTGAGTGCGAACATGGCACTTACAGGTGTCCCCGAAGTGAAAGCTGAGATATCTACAACCACCGTGGCTCCCAGAGTGGGACAGTTGAGCATTCAGGGCGTTCCTTATGGACTGGATGGAGGACAGAACCAAATCGTGTGGACAATCCTGGAGAATGATGTACTTAAGAGTGGCATTCCGGAGATACTGGAGTTTGCGGTTTTGGTGGGATATACTGAGGGCAGGCGGTTTTCGGCAAGCGTTCGAGTCTCGGCAGAGTTGGGGTGGAATTTGTTGAGGAGTTTCAAACCGACGCCTATACTGGGAAAGAACAGTGATCCGTTGCTTCTTGATCCGGAGCAATTGAAACGGCTTACCGGGGATGGGAGAAATGGTATTGTACTGGATGAGGGAAGTTTGGGTAAGCAGTTGCATGAGTTGGTTCTGGAGCCGATGAGTGGGTTTTCTGAGATGGGGAAGTAGATGGCTGTGTATGGGGGCTATGAAGAAATAAAACTATATTTAGGAGGGAGCATAAACTTGTAATACCGACGTGCTAATTGTGTATTGGGATCGTGTATTGAGATGATTTTGCATACTGATATAAGTATGATAAAGTGAAGAAAAAAAGGGTAGAGTCTAAATTCGCTCCAAATTGTTGTATGGAAGTGCGTGAGAAGAAGATGTAATTTTTGTTTGAGTCTGAGCTTGGAAACTCTATCCCCACGAACACATGATATCTCATCTGTCTCCATTTGCTTATCTTATCTCACATGAGCTTCGCTCCGCTCAGTCAATGGCCCGAAATTTACGATTGGGTTTGAAAACTTAATTTACATGTACATGTACGGTGGTAATGTAATTGGAGAGCTCAGAGAGAGGAAGACCAAGAGGAAGAGGAACAGGAAGAGGGAGTGGGAGTGGCCATGACCAGACACAAAGAGGCTGTCTCTGCCACGTTGAACAGGCGCAACCGCACGCGATCTTATATCGCTGCATCAGTCTTCGTTGCTTAAAAAATAGCATATAAATCGCACGTAACTACTCCAAAATGTCCTTTCCCTCAATAAATTTCGGGCATTTCGGGCACCCATCAGCCAGACTACTGTCACTAGAGCCTCATTCGCAAAGCTCGCTGGCTCGGCAACGATAGGCTTGGGACGAGACAATACATAACTATCTCCGAAAAGCGGATTTGCAAAGTACTCTAGCTCTGTACTTTCTGCGAGGGCAGGGCTTAGCTACACGGTACTTTGACCCATCATACGCCATATTTCTCAGTATTGGGAGTGGCAGAAACTCACAGGCAAGCCTGGTTGCTTCTTTTCTAGTTAGAAATTCCCCGCACCGGGCCACAGGAATCGAATGCAGGGCACCATCAGACTCAGTTCACGTCTGAAACAATTGGTCTATCTGGCATATTTTGTACGTACATGCCGGTCAGATCAGTGTTGTAACCCGCACTCAATGACCCCTCGGCCTCATGATCTGTCTCTGCGTCAACGTCCCCTAGCAACTTCTCTAGCCGACTATGACGTTGAAATAGAGCTATTAATTCTGGATACTGAAACTGCACTCTACATACGCAGCTCTATTGTATACCAAAACCATAAGCCTATCCCAAAACAATTGGATTATACGCATTAAACACGCCCTTCGGATCATACCTCTTTTTCAGCGCCCTCAGCCTCTTCAGCCTCCACGGTTCAACCCCCTCATATACCACCTCATTCTTCTCATCCCCAAACGCATAGTTCACATACACCTGCCACCCCTGTTCCCCCGTAGACCTTATCAGCATCTCCCTCCCACCCTCACCCACCCGTATCCCCAATTCATCATCTTCCTCGCTGGTCCAATTCACCATAAACAGGCTGTCACAACATCAACACCAGCCAGCCACGGGGGCGGAGGGGGGACGTACGAAATTATATCCAAATCCCGGTGCGGATACGCCGATAACTCCGCCGGGATAGCCTTAAACGCCTGCTGGGGGTACATTTCCCACAACAAACTCGTGCTTGCAAACTGCGGATACTTCTTCCTCGTATCGTCAAAGTAGTCCTTCGCCGCGCGGATAGCCGGGATCTTAAAACCCTTCAGCAGCGTCGAGAAGTGCCCCCTCCTTGTTCCCGCGAGGCAGAAACCCATGTTCACGCCTATTCCTGTAGCCGTGGCGATCTGCGGCCAGGGGACGGTGGCGTTACTTGCCGAGATTGGCTTTAGGGCTAGAAATGGTGCGCCGACTGTGGAGAAGGGGAGGTGCCCGCCGTACTGGACCGAGAGACGGACGTTGCTGGTGTTGCTTGTGGTTGACGGCCAGGCGTTGGCAAAAATCGTCAGCTCGGCGGGTTGCTGGGATTTGTATTCATTGAGGAAGGAGAACACCTTCTCGAGCGAAGCGTCGGGGTAGATATACGCCGCATTCGTCCACACGTCTGCGTCCTGTGGATCATAGATCTTTGCGGTATACTCCACGACGACACCAAAATTGTGTCCCGCCCCGCGGATCGCCCAGTACAGGTCTTTGTGGGTATCCGCAGATACCGTCGCCAGCGTGCCGTTCGCAAGAACCAGCTTCGCAGAGAGAATGTTATCGGAGATCAATCCGTGGAGTCCCTGGTGTCTCCCATGCCCCCCGCCGAGGCCAGCACCCATCATGCCGACGCAATCGCAGTTCCCGGTTGCTGTTTCGTCAGCTCTCTCCCCCTCTCACCTCACACGGGGCGACAAACCAGAGCGTTTCCTGGCCTTCCAGAGCGCAGCAATAAATTCCGCGACGATTACGCCGCCGCCGAGGGTAGCTGTGTTCTTGGAGGCGTCGATTGAGATGGAGTTCAGTGCGCGGACGGAGAGCTGGATGCCGTTCACCACGCTCTCGACGGTCTCTGTGAAACCGTGCGATGTGTTGCTGATTAGTAGCTTGATTTTGCGTTGCGCTGCGTATTCGACCTATCTCTGTTAGCCGGGAGATTAGGAGGGAGGGAGTGGGGGGGGGAACAGTAGCTTGGACGTCTGCTGCGGTCGCGGCTTCGACCGAGACCCGCAGATCTGGCTCAGCATACGGATCCCATCGCGATGTGAGGTTCGTCCAGTCGGAATCATGTGGAACAACGATGCGGGCACCGGGGGAGAGGAGCGCGGCGAGGTCGGAGGCTATGCTGTCCGCGGCAACGAGGCCCGCGAGGAGGAGGGGGAGGAGGAAATGTTTCATCGCGGATACGGCGGGGCGGGGAGATATGGGATGCCATGGCTTTTGTAGTAACGAGACAAGGCGTTGCGGATTGCTATGCAGTCAGAGATGGATGTGGCGTTGGCCCGGTGTTGGCCCGGTGTGGGTCGTGGTGTAACGGTGGCGGGCGTGTGGGCCCCGCAGGTGCTGACTTGGATTACCGGCAGTTCGCTAAGTGCCCGCGATCGATCTTTGTGACGGCAGCCGGTTTCTTCGTAGCCCGATCCATAGCTTCCATTCGCTCGATCCCCTGCCGTGCTGGCAAATAGGAGCCAGCATGGAGCCACAAAGCAACCGAATTATGCGGCACCATCGTGGTGCCCATGCATAATTTTCGGCACATGTGAGACAGCATGTTAGCCGCGTTTGCTTCGACGTAGGCGTCCATGCTTCGGCGTCGGTCGGGCGCGGAGCTCTCCGGTCAGTAAGGCTACAGCTAACCAGCGCTGAGAGCAGATTCACTGCATGTCTACAAGAGCATAGAAATGGGCGTGCGCACAACATGGCGGGACACAGATGATAGAGAGACAGACTTGCCAGCGAGCCTGCGGAATCAAGTGCACCTCCCAACACTTCGTTCCCCCGCACAATAGCACGCAGAATTGATGTAGCCACGATCTTACTCCCACCCCTGTGTCCGGGTACTACATACGCCCTGATGCAGCAGCTGGGTGGAGAGGATACCGGATATCAATTCCCCGTAACCGGAGGTAACGAACGTTCGATTTCCCATATTCGGTGCAAGGTGGCACGGGAAGACTACACCCCACATCGCAATGGTTCTGGTGTCGTACGCAAGACACAGTCTGCCCCACCTCGGGACTAACACTCAAGACTGACAAAAGCCCCTCCTTCGTTCTCGGTTCTCGCCGCGAAGCTATGACCATGGCTAAAATGACTGAATTCACAAAATGCAATCTCTTAGTTTACCTGGTTTAGCATGGTACAAGAAACATCATGTGACCAGGTAGGGTGCGGATTCGAAACCTGGAGTACCCAAAACACCAAGTCCAAAGGCTGAAAGCCTGTGGCTGTCCGTTTTTGCTCTTCATTTACATGGGCTCGGTTCATGTCAGACAATTACTTCCGCCTCACAGTATAACCATCACCCGATTGATCTAGCTCTTCAAGTCGACAACCACCATGTTCTTCCGCCCTGCTGTGAGTGTAACCTCGTATAACATCGTTTGGTTAGGACGACAGTCTCGCGGGTAAGCGGAAAGAGTCTACCTACGGTATAATATAAACCCGATATATCGCAAAAATGCAGAGTGAAACAATTATGAATAAATAAATTAAGGAAAGAAAACGAAACGAACTCCAACAGCAATGAAAGACGTCGGTTGATGCACCGTACCACAACCACCGCACATTACTCTGCGCCCTCCCTAGCCAACAACCTCCCCCTCTCCCCCTCCACTCCCTCCCCACTCTTTCTCCTCCCCACTCCTTGCACCACCTCGACACTCTTCTTTCTCCCCTCCTCCACACTCCTCCTCCTCCCCTCCCCACTCCTCTTCCCCTTCCCCCCACACATCTCCAGCATC